>Ga0194116_10000032_pt1 | contig 273628 bp, 198 predicted proteins | sample TA2MahsurfametaG_4_FD_148617 | JGI IMG/M metagenome (GOLD analysis project Ga0194116, IMG submission 148617) | Freshwater microbial communities from Lake Tanganyika, Tanzania - TA2015008 Mahale S9 surface | ecosystem: Environmental > Aquatic > Freshwater > Lake | place: Tanzania: Lake...
GCTCACCTCGGTCTCCGCCTCCCCAGAGGCTCTCGCGAAATCAGCCATGTAGTGCCGAAAATCACCCCCTAAATCACGTAAGTGCCTGTAAATGAACGATCCGGATTTTCGAACTGCGGAACTTGGGCTAAACGCCAACGGACCTCGATTGGGGCCGAGGCTTGCACACGGCCTGAAATCGGGCTGTTTTCCCCCTTCCCCGACTGGAAAGACTCCGCCCGCGGTCGGCTCACGTTCCCTCAAGGTGCCCCCACTCAGGCTCTTGTCGGAGTCGCGGGCCCACGCGGCACGGCCCGAGTCCTTCCGACCGACCCACCGCGCCCGACCGCTGACTCTGGACCCAACGACCACCATGACCCATCCCACCCGAGACACGTTTCTCGCCCGAGTCCGCCGCGGCGGACTTGGCCTCGCGCTCTGCGTCTCCTCCGTCGCCTCCGCGCAACTCGCCCCGACCGCCCCGGCGGCGGCCTCGGGCGCCGCGGAGGACGAGCCCGTGCAGTTGCAGGCGCTCACCGTCACCGGCTCCAACCTGCGCCGCCTCGACTTCGAGAAGACGCTGCCCGTCACCCTGCTGGGCCGCGACGAGATCGAATTGCGCGACGCTCCCCAAGCCGCCGACCTGCTGGCCGCGCTGCCTCAGGTCACGGGCCTGCCCGGCAACGAAACCGCGACCCTCGGCGCCACCGCGCGCGGTGACAACTCGTCCGTTTCGCTCCGCGGCATCCCGTCCGCCAACACGCTCGTGCTCCTGAATGGCCGCCGGCTCCCGCCGCATCCGATCAGTCAGGGTGAGGCCGGCGTTCCGAACCTCTCCACCAACGTCAACATCCTGCCCAACCGCGGGCTGGAGCGCGTCGACGTGCTGCGCGACGGTGCTTCCTCGATCTACGGCACCGACGCCGTCGCCGGCGTCGTCAACACGATCATGCGCCGCAGCTTCAACGGCACCGAGCTCTCGCTCCGCTTCGGCGAGACCAGCTACGGCGACGGCCGCGAGACCCGCGCCACGCTGACGCACGGCTTCAAGCTCGGCACCCGCGGCCGCGGCCTCGTCGTCCTCGACGTCTACGACCGCGACGTGATCTCGGCCGCCGACCGTCCGTTCTCCGCCGAGGCCGATCACTCCAGCATGGCCCCGGCTCCGTGGAACGTCTCCACGAGCACGACGTTCAACGCGCGCTCGGCCACCAGCGAGTTCGGCAACTTCTCCACCGGCACTGTTTCCGCCACCGGCGTCTTCACCGCCAGCCGCCCGACCGGCATCCCGTCCACGCTCGTCGCCACCTCCGGAACGTTCTTCCTCGTTCCCACCGCCACCGGCGTCGGCTTCCAGACCACCACGCCCGCCCGTAGCGGAATCACCAATACGTATTACTGGAACAACAATCCGTACCGCGTGATCCAGCCGCAGTCCACCCGCGGCAATCTCTTCGTCGGCGGCGAGTACGACCTGACGTCACGCGTCACCGGGTTCGCCGAGTTCGTCGCCTACGAGGCGCGCTCCGACACCCTGCGCGAGTCCGACGGCATCACCGCGTCCACCGATGGCAACATCATCGTGCCCGCGACCAACCCGTTCAATCCGTTCGGTACGCGGTTCTTCAGCCCGACGGGCGCCCCGAACGCCGACGGCACCCCGCGCCTCACCGGCACGCCCGCCGCCGTCCGCATCAGCAACAAGCGCCTGACCGACCTCGCCAACCGCAACGCCATCATCGAGAACTCCGTCTACCGCGGGGTCTTCGGCTTCCGCGGCCGCTTCGGCGAGACGTGGAACTGGGAGGCCGCCGGCCTTCTTGCCGACGCCCGCGTCACCGACACCGAAAAGGGTCCGAGCCGGAAGAGCCTGCTGATCGCCGCGATCAACCAGACCGACCCGGCCAGAGCCTTCAACCCGTTCACGCGCTCCTTCGCCGTCCAGAACAACACGCTCGTCGTCACCGGTCCGTACACCAATCCGGAGAGCGTGCAGTCCACGTTCCGCTCGGAATTCGTCCGCAATGGCATCACCAGCCTCGCGAGCCTCGACGCCCGCGCCTCCGGCGACCTGCTCTCCCTCTGGGGCGGCAACGCGATCGGCGCCGCCGTCGGCGGTGAGTTCCGTCACGAGACCTACGCCGATTTCCGTCCGCCGTACGCCGGCCTCAACCCCCCGGGGGTCGGGCTCGACACGAACAGCAACGACTTCCTCGGCTTCTCGCCGAACTCCAATACCTACGGCAACCGCCACGTCACCGCCGCCTACGCCGAGACGGTGATCCCGCTGGTCGGAAATCAGTTCCGCATGCCGCTGATCCACTCGCTCGAGCTCAACGCCTCGGCGCGCTTCGAGAGCTACACCGACTTCGGCACCACCACCAAGCCGAAGGTCGGCGCCACCTGGCGTCCGTTCGCCAACGTGCTCGTCCGCGCCTCCTACAACGAAGGCTTCCGCGCTCCGAATCTCGCCCAGCTCTTCACCGGCACGCTCATCCGCACGGTCACGGGCAGCACGGATTCGTACCGCAGCACGGTCACGGGTCTGCCGACCGATGGTCCGTCCAACCGTCGCAGCATCGCCTCCGGCAACCTCGACCTCGATCCTGAGCAGTCCCGCGGCAAGTCCGCCGGCATCGTCATCGACGTGCCGCGCGTGCAGGGGCTTTCACTGGCCGCTGACTACTGGGAAATCCGCCAGCGCAACGTGATCGCCTCTGCGGGCTCGATCGCCGACGACACCGCCGCGCTGATCGCCGCCACCCAGGCCGCCCTCGCCGCCGGTCAGTCGATCAGCCAGATCGACCTCGGCTCCGGCACCGCCAACTACAAGGGCGACCCCGCCATCGTCCGCCTGCCGGTCACGCAGGCCGACCGCGACTTCTTCGCCGCCTACAACGCCACCCGCCCGGCCGGCAACCAGCGCGCGGTGGTCGGCGCCATCGACGTCATCCGCACCACGTACTTCAACCGGTCGCAGCAGTTCGTGAACGGTTTCGACTTCGACGCCACCTACCGGCTCCCGAAGCTGTCCATCGGCAACTTCACGGTGTCCACGACGTGGACCTACCTGAACGACTTCCACGCCTACAACGCCCCGGGCGCGCCCCGCACGGACCTGCGTTGGAGCAATGCCACCGGTGGCGCGACCCCGAAGTGGCGCGGCTCGGCGGCCGTCACATGGCGCCGCAACGCGTGGAGCGCCGGCCTGTCTGCGTACTATACGGGCAACTACAGCGAAACCGGAGCCACCACGACCCAGACGACGTGGGAATCCCTCGGTTCGCCGAACTACATCGCGCCGTTCTTCACCGCCGGCAACACGCAGTACCGCTACGTGGTCGCTGACTCGATCAGCTACAATACGTACGTCTCGTACCGCTTCCGATCAAAGGGTTCGTGGCTGAATGACACCACGGTGCGCGTCGGCGTGATCAACCTCTTCGAGGCCGTGCCGCCGCTGTCCGCCGATTCCCGCGGCTACGATCCGGGCGTCTACAACCAGATGGCCCGCGGACGCTCGTGGTCCGTGCAGGTCACCAAGCGGCTCTGACCTAGGTCCAGTCAGGCGGACTTGAGGGTGGGGGGACTACAGGGGTCCGACTCCGTCTCCACCCGGCGCCCTGCCCTCAAACCCCTCCCGGATCCGATCCCTCTGGGAATCCCGTTTCTTAGGAGGAGCCCTGACCCGCAAACGCCGACCGGCGCAAGGCGGGAGCGACGGTAATGCACGGGATACGTGTAGAACGGCGGAGATCCGCTGACCGCCACGGGTGACCCCGCCCGGGGACTCCCCCGGAAGACTTGCGGCCGGGCGGCACGGTGTCTGCTGTTTGCGCTCATGGAAATTCAACGCGTCTGGCGCAGGATACTGATGAGTTGGGTGAGCCTCGTCTGGGCCGGCGGGGCCGCCGCAGCGGAGCCACCGACGAAGCTCGTCTTCCAAATGGATCTCGGCGTCAAAAACGTGCAGTTCGCCGGCCTGCTCGTGGCGGAACGCGAGGGGTTTTACCGCGCGGCCGGGCTCGAGGTGGAGATCCGGCGGCTCGGCCAGGGTCCGTCGGACTACGCCAACATCGCCGCCACCGTGGCGGCGACGGAGGGCATGGTCGGCTCGATTGAGAGCGGACTGTTTCTGGCGGGCCGTGCGGCGGGTCTGCCGATTGTGGCGCTCGGCGCGATGTTTCAGGAAACGCCGCTGGGGCTGATGAGTTTTCGCGCCAAGGGGATCCGCGCGCCCAGGGACTTGGCCGGCAAGAAAGTCGCGGTGCACGGCGACGGACAAGAGGCGCTCGACGCCGTCTTGCAACGGGCCGGGCTCAACCGCACGCAGCTCACCGTGACCGAGGCCGACTACGACAACGCGCCGCTCCTCGCCGGCAAATATGACGCGAAGCAAGGCTACCTCGTGGACGAGCTGATCAAGTTGCAAGTCGAGGGGCACGACATCGTAGCACTGCCCTTCGGCGCCAACGGCTACGCGGCTTATTCGCAGGTGTATTTCGTGTCGGAGACGACGCTGCGGAAACACCGGGCGGCGCTGGTGCGATTCATCGCGGCAAGCAACCGCGGTTGGCGGGCGGCGCTGGCCGACGGGCCCGGCACGGCCAGGTTCGTCGTCGAAAAGCACGAGCCGCGGCTCGCGCTCGACTACCAAACGCGCTCGCTGGCGGCGATCGGGCCGCTGCTGACCGCGGAAAGCCCGCAGCTCGGCGTGACGACGCCCGAGACCTGGCTGCGCAACGCCGGGGCGTTTCTGTCGAGCCAGCCCCAGGCGAAGCTCGGCGAGATGGCACGGTGGGTGGATTTCTCCGTTGCCGCCGAAGCGGCGAAGCTCGCCCCGTAAGGTTTGGTGGTGGGACCGGATCGCGCCGTCGGTCGGCGGGAACGGCGCGCTCACCCTGTTTGCCCCGCGGCGAAGGAGCCCGCGAATTTGCGGATTGGGCCAGCCGAGGGTGGCCATCCGCCCCCGGCTTCGTCATGTTCGGCTGCATGCTGCTCCGCTGGTCCCCTTACACGCTCGAACTGCGCCAGCCGTTCACCACCGCCACCCAGTCCCGCACCGCCACCCCCGCGATGCTGGTCGAGGTCGAGCACGAGGGGCTCGTCGGCCACGGCGAGGCCGCCATGCCTCCCTACCTCGGCGAGAGCCAAGCCTCCGCCTCGGCGTTCTTCGCCGCCGCCGCTCCGCTGCTGGCCAGCCATCGCGACCCTTTCCTGCTCGAGGACGTGCTGCGCGACAGCGACGCACTCGCCCCTGGCAACACCGCGGCCAAGGCCGCCATCGACATCGCCCTCCATGACTGGGTCGGTCGCCGGCTCGGCGCGCCCTGGCACCGACTCTGGGGACTCGACCCGCGCCGCACGCCAGTCACTTCCTTCACGCTGGGAATCGATACGCCGGAGGTGGTCCGCGAGAAGGCTCGCGCCGCCGGCGACTACCGGCTGCTCAAGGTCAAGCTGGGCCGCGACTCCGACCGCGAGCTCATCACCGCCATCCGCAGCGTCTCGTCCACGCCGTTGATCGTCGACGCCAACCAGGGCTGGACCGATCGCGAGGACGCACTGCGGCAGATCGAGTGGCTCGCGTCGCAGGACGTGCGCCTGGTCGAGCAGCCGTTCGCCCGCGATCGACTGGAGGACACCGCGTGGCTGCGCGAACGGAGTCCGCTCCCGCTCTTCGCCGACGAAAGCTGCCAACGGCTGAGCGACGTGCCTCGCCTCGCCGGGGTCTTCGACGGGATCAATGTGAAGCTCATGAAATGCACCGGCCTGCGCGAGGCGCGCGCCATGATCACCGTCGCCCGCGCGCTGAATCTGAAGGTGATGCTGGGCTGCATGACCGAGACGTCCTGCGCCATCTCCGCCGCCGCCCAGCTCTCCCCGCTCGTCGACTGGGCCGACCTCGATGGCGCCCTGCTCATCCGCAACGATCCGTTCGAGGGCGCACGCATCGTGGATGGCAAGGTGACGTTGACGGACCTCCCGGGCATCGGCATCGTCCGCCGCTGAATGGTCCGAGCAGGCCGTTGTCCGCCCCAACGTTCTCCCGTCGCCCCTCTCCACAACGCCGCCGTCATCTGCCTTCGCCCACCGCTCCGCATCGCGGTCGCCACCGGCGGCCTTGCCGACCCTTCGACGCGCTTCGCCCGCCCGCGACGACGCCCGCCCTGCCCTCTCCCGCCTCCGCTCCCTCTTCCATGTCCGCCCTTCGCGATCAACTCGGCCAACTCCTCCTCGTAGGCTTCCGCGGCACCCGCCTGGAGGACTGCGGCCCGATCCTGCGCGACCTGCGGGAGCTTCGCATCGGCGGGATCATCCTGTTCGACCAGGAGATGGTCGATCCGTCGACGCGACGGCGCAACGTCGAGTCACCCGACCAATTGCGCACCTTGGTCGCCGGCCTGCGCGCAGCGGCCGGCCGACCGTTGCTCGTCGCCATCGATCAGGAGGGAGGGCGCGTCAACCGGCTCAAGTCCGAGTACGGTTTCCCGCCCAGCGTGTCGCACGAGGAACTCGGACGACGCGACGATCCGGCGCACACCTACCGCGAAGCCGAGGCGACCGCGCGCACCCTCGCCGCCGCCGGGATCAACCTCAACCTCGCGCCCGTCGTCGACCTCGACGCCAACGCCGCCAATCCGATCATCAAGGGCAAGGGACGCTCCTTCTCCGCTGATCCCGCCACCGTGATCCGTCACGCCACGGCCTTCATCCAGGCGTACCGTGCCCATGGCATCCGCACCTGCCTGAAGCACTTCCCCGGGCACGGCAGCGCCGAGAGCGACACGCACCACGGCCTGGTCGATGTCACGTCCACGTGGAGCGAACGCGAACTCGAACCTTTCCGCGAACTGGTCCGCGCCGGGCTGGCCGACGCAGTCATGTCGGCCCATGTCTTCCACGCCGGGCTTGATCCCCAGCATCCCGCGACGCTTTCCCGCGCCGTGATCTCCGGCCTGCTGCGGCAGTCACTCGGGTTCGGCGGCGTGGCCTGCAGCGACGACATGGAAATGGGCGCCATTTCCACGCGCTACGGCCTCGAGGAGTCCGTGCCGGCCGCGATCGAGGCCGGCCTCGACCTGCTCTGCTTCGGCAACAACCAGCGCTACGACCCGGACATCGCCCCGAAGGCCATTTCCATCCTGGAGCGCGCGGTGCACTCGGGCCGACTTTCCGAGGCGCGCATCGCGGCGTCCGTCGCCCGGATTCGCGCCTTGCAGGGTCCCTGAGCCGACGGAGAATCAGACCGTTCACCCTGCCATGATGCGTTCCGCGCTCTCCCCGCTCTCCCCTCTCTCCTCGTGCGCCGCCGCTCCCGGGGAAACCCGCAACGGCCGCACCGCCCTCCGGGTCTTCGTCCTGCTCGCCTTCGCGCTGGTCCTCGCCGGCTGCCAGCACGGCCAGCCGCGCACCCTCGCCCCGCGCAAGGGCGACGAGATCGTCGTGGCCGGTCAGTTGTTCCACATCGGGACGCCGGTCGTGACGTGGATGGACCCGGGTGGCTACGATGCCTACCGGGTCGAGCGCCGCTTCGTGCCGCTGGCGGAGAGCAGCTGGGAGGCCACCCGCGCCGCCGCGCCGCACGTCCGCACCCCGAATCGCTACGGCCTGCGGCAGGGCGGCCTCACACCGACGGAGATCGAGCGCGTGCGCGGCGGCGGCTGGGATCTGCCGACGCTCCAGCGCGTGGTCGACCAATTCGTGCTGCACTACGACGTGTGCGGCATCAGCAAGGCCTGCTTCGACGTGCTCCACGACCAGCGCGGGCTGAGCGTGCACTTCATGTTGGATGTCGATGGCACGATCTACCAGACCCTCGACCTGAAGGAGCGGGCTTGGCACGCGACGACTTCGAACGACCGGTCCATCGGCATCGAGATCGCCAACATGGGCGCCTATCGGGCCACCGAGAAGCACCCGTTCGCGCGCTGGTACGGTCGCGACGCCAAGGGCACGGTGCTCACCGTCCCGCCGGAACTCGGCGACGGCGCCGTGCGCACGCCGGGCTTCGTGGGTCGGCCGGACCGCGCCGATCCCGTCACCGGCGAAATCCAAGGCGACACGCTCACCCAGTACGATCTGACGCCGGAGCAGTACGAGGCACTGATCAAGCTCACCGCCGCGCTCTGTACCGTGTTTCCCAAGATCACCTGCGACTACCCGCGGGACGCCGCAGGCGCACTCGTCACGCGCAAGCTGCCCGACGCCGAACTCCGCGCGTATCAGGGGGTGCTGGGGCACTTCCACATCCAGACGAACAAGGTCGATCCGGGTCCCGCCCTGCAATGGGACCGCGTGATCAACGGCGCCCGCCAGTTGCTCGGTCGGCGCTGAGCGTCACGTTTCGGCCGGCGCCGAAATCACGCCCCGGGCGCGGCCTTGCGTCCGTAACCCGGGTCAATCCGCAGGCGCGCCGCGACGAGGAACGAGGGCAGGGTCGCGAGGCAAACCCAGATAAAGAAGGCGCGGTAGCCGATCTGGTCCTCGATCCACCCGGCCGCCATCCCGGGCAGCATCATGCCGAGGGCCATGAAGCCGGTGCACAGCGAGTAGTGCGCCGTCTGGTGCTCCCCTTCCGCGACGCGCATCATGTACACCATGTACGCCGTGAACCCGAAGCCGTAGCCGAACTGCTCGGTCGCCAGCGCCGCCGCCACCACCGCCAGATGGCCCGGCTGCACGGTGGCGAGCGCGACGAAGACCAGATTCGGCACGTGGGTCGCGAGCAGCATCGGCCAGAGCATGCGGCGCAGGCCGTGCCGCGAGATCATCCAGCCGCCGAGCAGGCCGCCGAGCGTCAGCGCGATCACGCCAATCGTGCCGTAAACGATCCCCACCGCCTCCGTCGACAACCCGAGTCCACCGCGATCCCGGGCATCGAGCAGGAAGGGAGTCACGAGCTTCAGCAGCTGCGCCTCCCCGAAGCGATAGAGCAGCAGAAACGCCAGGATCACGCCCAGCTCCGGCTTGCGGAAGAAGGCCGCGAAGACCGCAACGAATTCCCGCACGAGATTCCGCGCCGCCACCGGCGCGCGCCGGTCCGCCGCCGGACGCGGCAGCACGAAGGCATGGAGCGCCGCCAACACCACGAAGCCGCCGGCGAGACCGATGAAGACCCACGCCCACGCCCGGGCGACGTCACCGAGCGCCGTCTGCAGGCGGCCGGCGAGGAAGACCAGCCCACCCTGCCCCGCAATCATCGCGAGGCGGTAGAAGGTGCTGCGCACACCGACGAACGCGGCCTGCTGGTGCCGCGGCATCGCGAGCAGATAGAAGCCATCCGCCGCGATGTCATGCGTCGCGGAGCTGAACGCCAGCAGCCAGAACACCGCCAGCGACCAGCGGAAGAAGTCAGCCGCGGGCAGGGTCAGGGCCACCAGCGCGAACGCCGCTCCCACCAGAAACTGCATTCCCACAATCCACCGCCGCTTCGTGCCGAGCAGGTCCACCAGCGGCGCCCACAGCGGCTTGATCACCCACGGCAGGTACAGCCAGCTGGTGTAGAGCGCGATCTCGGTGTTCGAGAGCTTCAGGTTCTTGTACATCACGACCGAGAGGGTCATGACGACGACGTACGGGATGCCTTGCCCGAAATAGAGCGTGGGAATCCACGCCCAGGGGGAGGCTCCTCCGGTCGGGCCGACGGTACCGGGAACGGACGCGGCGGCAGGTGAGGGAGTGGTTTTCATGCCGCAAGGGATCGGGGCGGGCGGGTTCGGTTCAGGGGAGGACCACGGTAACGCGCGGGCTTTCGTTGCCCAGACGGTCCACCGCGCTCACCACCACGGCCTCGACACGCGCAAAGGCGCCCCAGGGCGCCAGAGAAACGACCCGGTCCCGCGCCGGCTGCACGGTGAACCGCCACTGCCCAGCCTCCCGCCGCCAGACGGCGTAGCGCGCCACCTCCGCGCCGAGCCCCGGTGCCAGGAGCAGCGAGCGCTCCGCCGCCGGCCCCACCAGGTTGCGGCCGACGATCCGCGGCGCCTCCGGCACCTGCGTGCCCAGCCATGGGGTCGCGGGCACCAGCGCCGGCTCCGCGTAGGTTTCCGCCCGCAACCGCGTCGCCACGCTCCGACGATCCTGCTGCAGCGCGATCATGCTGAAATGGATGTGTCCCGTCGCCGCCGGTCGCTGCCGGGCCTGCGTCACCTGATTCAGGATTTCCTCCGGCACCCAGCCTTTCGGGGTGTCCGCCACCGAGGAGGTGAACAACCCGGGCCACATGTGGCGGCCCTTCGGGTTGCGGCTGATCCAGTAGTCGAGGAGGACTCCGAAGGGCTGCGCCTTCCGCTCGCTCGGCCAGTACAGCTGGGGCGCACAGTAGTCCATCCAGCCCTGCTCCAGCCACAGCTCCACGTTCGCGTAGAGCTGGTCGTACTGGCTGAAACCCTCCACGCCCGGGGGCCGGAGGTCCGGGCGTCCGATCCCGAACGGGCTGACCCCGAAGCGGACCCACGGTTTCACCCGCCGCACCGTCGCGTAGAGGTCCCGGACCAGCCGGTCAACGTGCCCGCGCCGCCAGTCCGCGCGCGCCAGAGTGCCTCCACTTTTCCGATACCGCTGCCACGCCGACTCGTCGGGGAAGTCGAGCTTGCCCGGCACCGCTGCGCCCGCCGGCACATCGATCGGGTACGGGTAGAAATAATCGTCAATGTGCAGGCCATCGAGGTCGTAGCGGGCCACGAGATCCGCCGCGACATCCTGGGTGCGCCGCTGCGCGGCCGGCTCCGCCGGGTCCATCCACAGGAAATCCCCGTACGAGCGGACGACGTCGGGCCGGGTGTTCGCGAGGTGATCCGCCGCGAGCGCACCCTTGGCGGAAGGATGGCGGGCGCGGTAGGGATTGATCCACGCATGGAGCTCCAGGCCGCGCGCATGCGCCTCCGCCACCCAGTCCCGCAGGGGATCGTAGAACCAGCCGGGCGCCTTGCCCTGCTGGCCGGTCAGGTACTCCGACCACGGTTCAAAGGGCGAGGGATAAAGGGCGTCCGCCGCCGGCCGGACCTGCAGGATGATCGCGTTGAGGCCCACCTCCGCCGCCGTATCGAGGAGGGTCCGCATCTCCGCCCGCAACTCCCGCACCGAAAGTCCGGGCCGACTCGGCCAGTCAATGTTGGCGACCGACGCGATCCACGCCGCCCGGAATTCCCGGGGGGCCGGCGGGGGCACATCAAGGGGCGGGAGGTTCTCCGACCGGCCGGTGCCGGACCCAGCCGCCGCCAGAAACACGAACGCCAGCCACGCGAGCCAAGGCCCGAGACGGACCGGCCGGGCACGATGGACGGCGCGGTCCACGACCACGGCATGTCCTTCGCTCAGGGCGACGGAGGCCGCGCTCATCGGCCCGGGGCGATCGCCGCCCGCACGCTGCCGTCCACCGCCGCCAAGCGGCGGCGCGCCTCATCCGCGTCGAATCCGCCGCGCAGCATCACGATCGCGGTCTTCACGTGTCCGCCGCACCCCGCAAGCGCCACCGCGGCCGCGGCCTCGTCCACCGCCGCCGCCCGCTGCACCAGGGCGAGGGCCCGGCGGCGGAGCTTCGCATTCGTGGGCATCACGTCGACCATGAGGTTGCCGTACACCTTGTGCAGGCGGACCATGATCGCGCTGGAAAGGACGTTCAGGGCGATCTTCTGCGCGGTGCCCGCCTTCAGGCGCGTGCTGCCGGAAATCACTTCGCTGCCGGTGTCGAGGGTCACCCCGATCTCCGCCCGCGCCGCCAGCGGCGAGCGGGGATTGTTCGCGATCCCCACCGTCAACGCTCCGCCCGCCCGCGCGGCGTCCAGCGCGCCGAGAACATACGGGGTCTGGCCCGACGCCGCGAGGAGCAGCACCACGTCGTTCGGCCCGGGGGCGTGCGCACGCAGGTCCGCCGCCCCCTGCGCCGCATCGTCCTCCGCACCCTCCACCGCCGTGAACACCGCCGAGAGTCCACCCGCCATCACCGCGATCGCCCGGTCCGTCGGCCACGAAAACGTCGGGAGCAATTCCACGCTGTCCAACACCCCGAGGCGTCCCGACGTGCCCGCGCCGACGTAGATCAGCCGGCCGCCCGCCGCCAGACGCGATGCCGCCGCGTCGACGACCCGCCCGAGCGAGGGCGCCGCGGCGGCGACCGCCGTCGCGGCCCGCGATTGGTCCTCGAGGAGGGCCGACACGAGCCCATCCGTCGGGTACAGATCCAAGTCGACGTGCTGGCGGCTGGGTGTTTCGGTGTTGAGCATGACCCTGGACCGATTGCGCCGCGAGCCGGCACCGGAGGCGAGCCGATTTCCTCGGGCCCGGGGCTCTTCCCGCCCATGAGCGATCTTTTCATCGGCGCGCTTTCGGGGACGAGCATGGACGCGATCGACGCGGCCGTGGTGCGGTTCTCCCCGCAACCCACCCTGGTCGCCACCCACAGCCGCCCGTTGCCCCAGGACCTTCGGCAGGCGTTGCTCGCGCTCGCCACTCCCGGCGACAACGAGATCGACCGACTCGGCGTGGCCGATGTCACGCTCGGTCGCTTCATCGCCCAGACCATCCGCGAACTGCTGCAGCAGGCCGGCCTCCCAGCCCATGCGATCCGCGCCATCGGCAGCCATGGCCAGACCATCCGCCATCGTCCGGGACTCGCCACACCATTCACGTTGCAGATCGGTGACCCGCACGTCATCGCCGTCGAGACCGGCATTCCCGTCGTCGCCGATGTGCGCCGGAAGGACGTGGCCCTCGGGGGTCAGGGCGCGCCGCTGGTGCCCGCCTTCCACGAAGGCATCTTCCGGCTCCCCGGCCAGGACCGGGTCATCGTGAACATCGGCGGCATCGCCAATCTCACTTCTCTGCCGGGTCGGTCGGACGCCGCCGTCCTCGGGTTCGACACCGGCCCCGGCAACACGCTGCTGGACCGCTGGAGCCAGCGTGTGCTGGGCGAACCGATGGACCGCGACGGAGCCCTGGCGTCGCGGGGCCGCGTCGACGCGCCCCTGCTCGCCGCCCTGCTCGCCGATCCGTTCTTCGCCCAACCGGCCCCGAAGAGCACCGGGCCCGAGTACTTTTCGACCGCGTGGTTGGAGTCACGACTGCCCTCGCGCCACGCCGCCACGACCGATGCCGATGTCCAGGCTACGCTGGTGGCGCTGACCGCCACCACGATCGCCGCCGCGATCCACGGGCTGCCGGGGATGTCCGCTCCCGAGGTGCTCCTCTGCGGCGGCGGCGCGCGCAACCCGGCCTTGGTCGCCGCGCTCCGCGCCGCACTGCCGGCCTCGCGTCTCGAGACCACGGACTCGTTCGGCGTCCCGGGAGCCTGGGTTGAGGCGATGGCCTTCGCGTGGCTGGCTCACCGGCATGTCGAGGGACGGACCGGTAATCTCCCGGCCGTGACCGGCGCGCGCCGGGCCGCGGTGCTGGGTGCCTTCTTTCCGCCCGGCTGAGCGAGCGGCGCCGGACCGATCGGTCAGCGACCTGCGACCGTCCGCGGCTGCGGCGGCAACGGCACGAGTCCAAGCGCGATGCGGTGCAGCACGAGTGCCGCCAATTGCGCGCGCGACGCCACGGTGGGGACCCGGCAGAATTCGCGGTCGCTGTGCAGCTGATCGCCGATCGGCCCCACGCCGTCGAGATTCGGCAGTCCGCCGGCCGAGAGGAAATTGCCATCGGACGCGCCGCCAGTGTGCACCCACGTGAACGCAGGCTGGCCAAGATCCGCCGCCGCCGCCTGCCATGCCGCGAACACCTGCTCCTCGGGGGGCAGGCACTCCTTCGGCGGCCGGTTCATGCCGCCCTTCAACTCCAACCGGAACCCATCGCGCGCGTTCACTCCGTCGACCAGGGCCTGCAACCGCGCCAGCAGCGGCTCGCGGTCGGAGAGACGCGTCACGCGCACGTCGATCTCGGCCTGCGCGAGGTGCGGCACGACATTGCTCGCGGCGGAACCACCGCGAATGTTGCCGACGTTCACGAGCACACCGGGCAGCTCGGCCGGGATCCGGCTCGCCGCGAGGAGGAATTCCGCCAAGGCGAGGATCGCGTTGCGGCCGTCGTTCGGGATCTTCGCCGCATGCGCCGCCCGGCCGTGGCACACCGCCACGAAGACACCCGTGCCCTTCCGCGAATGGACGAGGTCACCGTTCGGTCGCGCCGGCTCGAAGACCAAGCCAAAATCATGACGCTGGCGCGCCTCGAGGAAGAGTGCCCGCGTCCCGTGCGAGCCGGTTTCCTCGTCGGGCGTGAGGAGCACTTCCCAGCCGAGCGCCTCCGCTCCCGGGGCGGCCTCGAAGGCCTCAAGCGCGGCGAGGATCGTCAGGATGCCCCCCTTCATGTCCGCCGCCCCCGGTGCGTTGAGCGTGTCCGCATCGGTCCAGCGACAGGACTGGAACGGGTCATCCGCCTCGAACACCGTGTCGTAATGCCCGCAGAGCAGGATCTGCCGCGGCGCGGTCGGCCGCAGCCGGATGCTGAGGGATTTCACGCCTTCGGGGTTCCGGCCGGGAGCGTCCGACGCGAGGACCCGACTCTCCGCCGCCGGAAAAGCCGCGGCAAAGGCCTCCGCCAGCGCGAGCCTCATCCGCTCCAAGCCGGCGCCGTGACCGGAACCGGAGTTGATCGCGCACCAGCGCGCCAGCAGCGCCCCGAGTTCCGGGGTGCGCGCGGGGAGGCGGAGAATGGAGTCAGGAATCGACGGAGCGGTCATGGCGGATCACGCGGCGCCGGGAACGCGTCCGCGCCCCGAAGCCGAGCCTCCAGCGTGCCACCGCCGACGCCGGGAGGCGAGCCCAGCTTTCGCGGCGAATCGGGCCCGCGCGACCACCGGTCACCCCGCTACGCCTTGATGAACCAGCGACGCCGCCAGAGCACCCACGCGAAGACAAAACTCACGCCGACGAAACCGATCGCGAAGACGAGCGAGGACAGCGATCCCTCGCCCAGCAGCGACGAGACCCCGCCCGCCAGCACCTGCTTTGGCGTCACCTTCTGACCATCCGGGCCGGTCCAGTGAATCAGGTAAAGCAGGCGGGCCAGCAGCCCGGCGAACACGTAGACCGCGATTGCGTTGCGCCCGTAGAGCGTGAAGGGAACCGACCAGCGCCGCCATCCCGCGGCCTCGATCAGGCCGTGGAAGACGCCGTAGAAGAGCGCGGACCATCCCGCCATCAGCAGGGTGAACGACGGCGTCCAGAGGTTCTTGTTCACGGGGATCGCTTTTCCCACGACAAATCCCGCCGCCACGAGGCCGGCGCCCAGCAGAACGAAGGCCCCGGCGCGGCGAGCCGGCGCGACGGGCAACCGCAGCAGCGGCGCCGCCGCCGCCCCCAGCAGGGTCGAGGCGATCGCCGGGAGCGTGGAGAGAATGCCCTCCGGATCGAAGCCCGGCGCCGGCGCGCCCGACCAGGTGTGCCCGGCGAGCAGGCGGCCATCGATCCAGCCGGGAAGGTTGCCCACCGGCTCAAGCACCCCGGCACCGTATCCCGGTACCGGCACCGCGAGCAGCAGCGCGGCGTACACCACCAGCAACCCCAGCGCCGCCAGCACTTGACCGCGCCACGTGCCATGGAGCACGAACGGACTCGCGATCAAGAAACAGACCGCGATGCGCTGCAGGACTCCCGGGATCCGCAGGGTCGCCAGCGAAAACGGATCGCCGAGAAGCCCGAACGGAAACGCAGCGAGGAACAGGCCGAGGCCGAAGAGGATCGCCGAGCGGGTGAAGATGTGCCGCACCACACCGAGGTCGCGACTTGAACCGCCTCCCCGGGCCACTCCGCCCGGGCCGGAACCATCCGAGCCCAAGCCACCTTCGACGCCCGCCGCGTCGGCGGGGTCGGCGCGGCGGGCGAACGACAGCGCCATCGAGAGGCCCACGATCCACAGGAAGCACGGGAAGATCAGGTCGGTGAACGTCCATCCGTGCCATGGCGCATGCCGCAGCGGCGGGTAGACGTGCGACCACGAGCCGGGGTTGTTCACCAGCAGCATCGCCGCCACCGTCGCCCCGCGAAACGCGTCGAGGGAGGCAAGTCGTCCGGATCCACTCATGGTCCCCCGAGCCGAGCCGCGTCACCGCACCGCCGCAATCCCTGAATCGAGCAGGCCGTCGGCGCGAGACGCACAGCCACCCCGCCGCACCGCAGCGCGCCCGCCGCGATCACCGCCGCCGTCTTCGCGGTGGCGCAGCATTCCCACCCGCCGTCCCGCCTCCCCCACCGCCGTGCCGCCTCTCCCACCGCCACGCCGTCTCGCCCTCTCCTCTCCCCCCGCTCCGTCTCCTCTCACGCCACGCCGTCTCCGCACCCGCCGCGCCGTCTCCTCTCCCGCTACACAGTCTCGGCTCCCGCGAAGCAGCCTCTGCTCCCGCCGTGGACCTCAGCGGCCGCCGTACGCCACCAGCCGATCCACCAACGCGTCCAGCTCGGCCCGGGCCGCCGGCGCACCCGGTTCGACCCGGTGGCGGTTCAGCATCACCGAGAATGCCAGCCGCGCCCCGCCCACGGTGTCGACGTAGCCCGAGAGGGAATGGGCCCAGCGCAGCGTACCGGTCTTCGCCCACACCCGCCGTTCCGCGGGTCCACCGCGGAAGCGCGTTTCCAAGGAGCCGTCCACCCCTGCCACCGGAAGCGAATCGAACCACGCTGCCGCCTCGCGGTGCCCCGCCATGCGCTGAAGCAGGGCGACGATCACCGCCGGGGTGACCAGGTTGTTGCGCGAAAGTCCCGAACCTTCCTCAAGGATCGCCTCGTCCGCCGGGATCCCGCGCTCGGCCAGGAACGCCTGCAGGTCCGCAGCGCCGAGTTCCTCCGACGTCCGCCACGCAGGGGTCCCGGGCAGCCGGGTGAGTTCACCGGCCAAATCAAAGAGCAGGCTCGCCCGCAGGTTGTTCGAATCCTTCATCATCACCCGGACGAGGTCGCGCACGGGTTGCGATTCGACCGCGCCAAGAACGACCGACGCCCGCGGCTCCTCCGGCGCCTCCGGCCAGCGCACGCCGCGCGGCCGCCCGTCCACCGCGATGCCGGCCACGCGCAACGCCGCGATGAGCTCCGACGCATACCACGCCGCGGGGCGCGGCACGGTCGCCTCCAGCAGGCGGGCCTTCCCGCCCAGCGGGATGCTTCCAAAGACCCGCACCACCGATTCCCCCGGGAGGCGGACGACGCGCAGCGCGGGCACCGACTCCGCCGGGCCCGTGATAACGCGGGCGTCGAGCGCCAGACCATGCCCCGGCTGCCGCCAGGAAATCGTCGCGGGGGCTCCGAGCGTCGCTCCCGGCGCGACGTCCATCTCCACGTAGTTTTCGTCGAGCACCACGCCGGAGACCTCGGCCCCGTAGTCCTCCATCAAGTCATCCGCCGTCCAACTCGCCCCGTGGGGCGGCACGCGCAGGTAGGTCCCATCCGCGATCACGTCCCCGGTGATCCGCCGCACGCCGGCACGCCGGATCACCTCGACGACGGGCGCGAACACGTCCGCCCAGGCCTGACCCGACCGGCGCGGGTTCCAGCCGGGATCGCCGCGCCCGGCGATCACGAGGTCGCCGGGAAGCGCACCGGAGGCATCGACGGCCCCCGTGGCGAGCACGCGCGTGGCCAAGCGACTCTTCCCGCCGAGGCGGTCCAGCGCGAGCGCCGCCGTGAAGAGCTTGGTATTCGACGCCGGGCTCATCCGCCGTTCCGCGCCGTGGGCAAAGAGGACCTCCCCGGTCTGAAGCGACACCACGCTGACCCCCCACAGGGCGCCGGCGAAACGCGGCGCGGCGACCCGCGCCTCCAGTTCCGCCCGCAGCGCGGCGGCGCTGATGGCAGCCGGCAAGGGCCGCTCTGCGGGCGCTTCAGCCGATGCACCCGCAGCCGAAGGCTCCGCCAGCGTCATCGCCAGCCCCGCGACAAGGCAGCCGCAGAGCCACGCGCGACGGTGCCCGTAAGCCCGGGCTTTCAGCCGATGTTCGCCTTGCCTCACCGCCATCATGATTTCGTCCCGACGAGCCCCTCCGCGCCGCCGCTCAGGTCACGAAGCTGTAGTCGTAGGGTGCCCGCATTTCCCGGGCGACGTGGGCGTTGCCCTCCGCCGCATGCTCGCCGACGAAGCGTCCGGCCTCGGGATCCCACGTGAGCGCGCGGCCAGTGCGCACCGCGATCGTGCCCAGATGGCAGACCATCGCCGACCGATGCCCCACCTCGACATCGCAGATCGGATCGCGGCGCGACCGGACGCAGTCGATGAAGTTCTCCATGTGATTGTTGCTGACGGGGAGCCGGAGCGCATCGGCGGCAAGCGGTGTCCGGAGCAATTCCGGGTCGCTGGCCCGGAGTTCACTGCGGTTCACCCAGATCCACCCGTTGGCACCCTCGAAGCGGAGGCCATTGCGCTGACCCTGCGGATTCGCCACCCGCCCGAAAATGTCGTCATCCCGCGTCGTCGCCACGGTCAGCCGCACGCCATCCCGGTAGGTCAACCAGACCTCGTAGTCGCTGACGGCGGTGAATCCGCCCGGGATCGGCTTGGAAAGCCGGGTGGCCTCGACCTTCACCGGGGCGGTCTGGCCGATGGCCCACGAGGCGATGTCGATGTGGTGCGCGCCCCAGTCCGTCGTGGTCCCGCCGGAATAGTCGTACCAGAAGCGGAACTTCACGTGCGCCCGCTCCGGCACGTAGTCGACCTGCGGGGCCTGTCCCTGATAAAAGTCCCAGTCAAGCGACGCTGGCACCGCCGCCGAGGCGAAGGGGCCCTCCCGGAGTCCCGCCGGCAACCAGACCTTGACGTCCTGCAGGCGACCGATGCGGCCATTGCGCACCAGCTCGCACGCCAGTCGGAAGCGCTGCGAACTGCGCTGCTGGGTGCCCGTCTGCAGCACGCGGGCATGCTGGCGCGTCTCGGCGACCAGCCGCCGCCCCTCGTCAATCGTCAGCGTCAAAGGCTTCTCCGAGTACACGTCCTTGCCCGCCCGCACCGCCCCAAGATTCACCAGCGTGTGCCAGTGGTCCGGCGTGCCGTTCAGCACGATCTGCACGTCCGGACGCTCCAGGACTCGCCGGAAGTCACCGTACATCCGCGGCGCCGGCTTGCCCTCCACCGTAAGCGCCGTCGCCGCCGCCGCCGCATGGTCCGCATCCAAATCGCAGACCGCGACGACGTCGCCGTAATTCGCCGCGTTCCGCGCATCCACCGTCCCCATCCCCCCGCAACCGATCAGAGCCACCCCCGGGCGATCATTCGCCGACACTGGGGTGGGTGCTGCCTCGTTGGCACTTAACTGCCTTTCAATAAACCAGATCGGAAGACCAGTGGCCGCCGCGATCGTCGCGCAGCGCTGAAAAAAACGACGCCGGGTAACCGTGAAGGGTGCTTCAAGGGGGTTCACGGAGAAAAACCCTGCAAAGTCTCGGCAATGAGGTCGAATCAATTCATAATCCGCTAAACTAGAAACGCTTACGTGCTAATTCAGGCCCCACTGCCTCGTCCCAGCTTACAGGGTCATGGTCCGCCGCTAATAGGTCGGAAAATCGTGCGGTGAAGATTGACGGAACCTTCGGCATGGAGTTCTGTCTGACCTGTAAGAACACTTCTCCCGCCTAGCGGGAGTTTTGGGGTAACTAAGAAAGCAAAGGCGGGCCGTGTAGGGGTACACGGCCCGCCACTTTTTTTGCCCCTCGGGGCGCACCGGGCTTGCGGCGCGCTCGTGGGATCAATCCGCCTCGGGCGGCGCCGGCGGGGCCGGGGGCGGCGGGCCGAGCAGGATCTTGTCCACGCGGTGCCGGTCCATGTCGAGGACCTCAAACCGCCGGCTGTTCCAGGTGAAGTGCTCCCCGGCGTTGGGGATCCGGCCGAGGCGGTCCACGATGAAGCCGCCCACCGTTTCAAAATCACCGTCGTCCTGTCCGGGCAGCGGAGGCAGGCCGAAGCGCCGGCGAAAGTCGTCGATGCCCATGCTGCCGTCGACCAGCCACGAACCATCCTCGCGTTGCTGCGCGTCGGGCGAGCGGCGGTCGCCGGGCTCCGGGAGGTCGCCGACGATCGCCTCCATCACGTCGATCAGCGTCACCAACCCCTGCACGCTGCCGAATTCGTCCGTGACGAGGGCGATGTGCTTGCCCGACTTCTGGAACAGTTCCAAGAGCTGCACGACGTTGATCGTGGTCGGCACGAACAGCGGCGGCATGAGGTGGTTGCGGATGCTGTTCGGCACGCCGGCGGCCGCGTTCGCCCAGAGCGACTTCACCGACACCATGCCCAGCACATGGTCGCGGGTGCCTTCGTAAACCGGGAACTGGGAATGGCCGCTGGCGACGATCTTCCGCCAGTTGACCTCATCGGTGTCGGAGACGTTGAGCCAGACGATCTTCGGGCGGCGGGTCATGATCTCGGTGACCGAGCGCTCGTCGAGTCGAAGAACGCCCTCGACCATCGCCCGCTCCGCCTTGTGGAAGACGCCGGCCGTGGTGCCCTGCTCGATCATGTGGGTCACCTCCTCCTCGGAAGGCGGAGCCTCCACCTCCTTGCCGAGGCCGAACGCCTTGAGCACGACGTTGGTGGACACGGTTAGCAGCCACACGAACGGGGCCGCGAAGCGCGAGAGCGCGGTCATCGCCCCCGCCACCAGCATCGCCCGGCGCTCAGGGTTGGACAACGCGATCCGCTTCGGCACCAGTTCGCCAATGACGAGCGAGAGGTAAGTGATCGCGCCGACGACCAGAGCCAGCGAGATGATGCCGGCGTAAGGGCTCAACACCGGGACCGCCGCGATCGCCGGCTCGAACTCCTCGGAGAGCGTCGCCCCACCGAACGCACCCGCCAGCACGCCGACCAGCGTGATGCCGATCTGCACGGTCGAAAGGAAACGGTCCGGGCTGTTCGCCAGCGACAGCGCCACCCGGGCCCGCGCGGACCCGTCGTCCGCCAGCTTCTTCAGTCGCGCCTTGCGCGAGGAGACGACGGCAATCTCCGCCATCGCAAAGACGCCGTTGAGCAGCAGGAGCAGGAACAGGATGAGAAGCTCGAGGAGGAAATTCATGGTATGCGGGGCGTCCGATCCCGTTCCCGGCGACCGGCGGAGCCGGTCGGGTGCAGGGAGGCGGCGCGAGGCCGTCAGGCACCCCAGTGCTGGGCGATTTTCCGCCGCAGGAAGTTCGTGCTTTCCACCAGCTGGTCCATGCCCTCGACGCCGTCCTCGATGCTGATCCAGCTTTCGAAGCCGACCGAGCGCAGCTCCCGGAAGATCGCGTCGTAGTCGTTCAACCCGCGCCCGATCGTCCCGTGCCGCAGGCGCTTCACGTACCCCTCGACGCCGCCCTCCTCGCGCCGCAGGTCCTCTAGGGTGCCGGAGATCAGCGTGCGGTCGCTCGCGTGCATCGTGACGACGCGGTGCTTCACGCGCCGCAACAGCTCCAGCGGATCATCGCCGGCAAGGAACGCGTTGCTGGGGTCGTAGTTGACCCCAAAATGCGGGTGATGGAGGCGGTCCACCAGCTCGCAGAAGACATCCATCTTCTGCGCGAACTCCGGGTAGCTCCAGAAATCGTCCTTGTAGTGATTCTCGAGGATGAGCGTGACGCCGCAGGACTCGGCCACGGGGAGACAGGCCTCAATGCAGCCGACGACAAGATCGAGACCCTGCTGGCGGGTCAGCTCGGGGCGGCGCTGGCCGGAGAGGACGCGGCAGTAGCGGGCGCCGAGTTCGGCCGCCATGCGGATCATGTCCTGCTCGCGGGCGATTTCCCGCTGGCGCGCCTCGCCCTCGGGCAGGCTGAAGTCGGGCGAGCAGCAGAGCATCGGGATCGTCATCCCCGCGCCTTCCACGCTGCGCCGGATCGAGGCCCAGCGACTGCGATCGGCGAGTTCCCAGAAGCCGCTGTAGAATTCCAAGCCATCCAGCCGCAGCGGTGCCGCCAGGTCCACCCACGCCTGCAGGGTCATGCCCTGCGGCGTGCAGAGATCGCGGATGAAGTCCTTGGGAAAAGCAGCGAGGCGGGGCATGGGATCAGGACTTGACGGGGTTGCGGCCGATGATCGGGTACTGTTCGAGTTCGAGGACGGAGCCGCTGACGGGCCGCGACTCGTCGCCGAGCCAATAGACGGCGGCGGTGGCCACTTCCTCCGGCCGCAGGATGCGGCCCGACGGCGCGTAGGCCTTCGGGATGTGCTCGTGCCAGTCCTTCGGTTGGCCGAGTTCGACCTGGTGGTGATACTCGCGCTCGGTGAGCACCCAGCCGATGTTGAGGTGATTGACCCGCACGCCGTCGTTCGCCAGCGCGTTCGCGAGGTTGCGGGACAGCGTCATCAGACCGCCCTTGGAAAGACTGTAATCGAGGAGGGTCGCCTCGCCACAGTAGGCGTTGATCGATCCGATGTTCAGCACGGAGCCGCGGTGCGCGCGCAGGGAGCCGATCGCCGCTTGGATGAGCAGCATCGGCGCGCGCAGGTTCACCGCCATCATGCGGTCGAAGGTCTCCGCACTCGTGGTGTCGATCGCGCTCCGCCCGATCCACGCGGCGTTGTTCACGATCCCGTCCACGCGACCGAAGGCCGCGATCGCTTCCGCCACGACGCGCGCGGGCGCCGTCGCCTCGCCAAGGTCGGCGATCGAAAGCACCGCCCGATCCGCTCCGAGGGAGCGCACGAGCGCCTCGCCGGCCGGTCGGTCGATGCCGTTGATGACCACGCGGGCGCCTTCCGCCACGCAGCGCTCCACGATGGCGCGACCGATGCCGGAGGTGCCGCCGGTGACGAGGATAACCTTGTTTTCGAGACGCATGAGGGGGAGAAAAAAACGGAGGGAGGAGGCCAGTCTGGATTCCGGGGCGGGCCAGGAGCGCGCCACGCGCGGCCTGCCGCCATGCGGGCTCAGTCCGTCGGGGTGAGCACCGCCTTCACGATTTCACCATGGTGCATGCGCTCAAACGCCTCATGCCAGCCCGCCAGCGGCCAGGTGCCGCCGATGATCGGACGCACGTCGAGCTGGCCGGAGCTCATCAACGCGAGCACGCGCTCCCAGATCGGCCAGTTGTGACTGAAGCTGCCTTGGAGCGTCACCGCCTTTGCGACCAGTGGATCGAGCGAGAAACCGAGCGGCTGCGGGCCCCAACCCACCTTGCTGATCCAGCCCGCCGGACGCACGAGGTCGAGCGCGGCCTTGAGGGACGCTGAAACGCCGGCCGCGTCGATCACGCCATCGGCACCGAGGCCGTCGCGCGAACGCGCCCACTCCGTGGCGTCACCGACGACGACGTCGCAGCCGTACTGCTTGCCGACTTCGAGGCGCACCTTGTCGCGCTCCAATCCGACCAGCGCCACCTGGGCGCCCGCGAGCCGTGCCATCGCCGCACAGAGGATGCCGATCGGGCCGGGCCCGAGCACCACCACCCGATCGCCGGGCTGGATGCGCGCCTGCTGGATCACGGCGTTGTAGGCCACGCAGCACGGCTCGGTCAGCGCCGCGTGCAGCAGCGGCACATTCTCCGGCACCCGGTGCAGGCACCGCGCCGGCACGCGCACGTAGCGGGTCATCGCGCCGTTCACGCCATAGCCAAAGCCCTTGCGGGTCGGGTCCAGGTTGTAGAGGCCCCGCCGCGACAACGGGCTGTTGGCATCGATCACCGCCGCCGTCTCGCTGACCACCCGGTCGCCCTCCTTGAAGCCCCGGATATTCGTCCCCAGCGCCGCGATCCGGCCACCGAATTCATGGCCGAGCACCACGGGGTAATTGACCGTCCAGCTGTGCTGCGCGGTCCACTGGTGCAGGTCACTCCCACACACCCCCACGGCCTCCACCGCGAGAAGCACGTCGTCCGCCCCCGGCTCCGGCCGGGCGACGTCGCGCAGCTCGACGCTGTGCGGCGTGGACGAGAAGTTCACCACTCCAGGACTGGTCTTGATCATGACGAAACGGGGGGGCCGCCGACCGGCACGTCTCCATAGGCATGCACCCGGTCGCAGATGAGGCGGAGCGTTCCCTCAAGGTTGCCATCCGCGGTCCGGAACGAATCCGCATCGACCGCCAGCGGCGCGCCGATGACGACCAGCGGGGCACCCAATTCGGGGGTGCGCACCGCCTGCTCCAGAGTCAGACCGCCGACCGCCTGCACCGGCACCTTCACGGCCGCCACCACCTCGCGGAGCTGGTCGAGCGGACTCGGCATGCGATGCCCGCGGGCCGCGATGCCCCGCCGCTCATCATAGCCGATGTGGTGGATGACCATGTCGCACCCCATGTCCTCCAAGTGCCGGGCGCCCGCGACCATGTCCTCGCAGCCGAGGTTGTCGCCCATGACCTTGACCCCGTAGTCGCGGCCGGCCTTGACCACGCAGGTGATCGTCTCCGGACGCGCGCGGGCCATCACGACCACGTGGGTGGCGCCGGCCTTGGCCATCATTTCGGCCTCGAGGTAGCCACCGTCCATGGTCTTGAGATCAGCCACGATCGGCACCCCCGGGAACGCCTGGCGCAACGCCCGCACGCCATGCAACCCCTCGGCCAGCAGGAGCGGCGTACCGGCCTCCAACCAGTCGACCCCCGCGCGGCGCGCGAGTGCTGCGGTCGCGAGCGCCTCGTTGAGGTCAGTCAGGTCGAGCGAAATCTGGACAAGGGGACGCATCGGAAAACAAACTGAGAACAAAAAACACCCCCGCCCCCATAGCGAATCGAAAAATGCCCAACCCCGGGAGCGGGAAGCCCCGAGAAAGGGTTTATTGCGTTTCATATGCGATGCATAATAATAGCATTAAATAGGGATGTCATATCTCGCTCACCCGATGGACGTGCTGTCCCGCCCGCCGCGGGTTGTTGCGCCTCGCCGGCACGGGTCGGGCTGCAGTCCGCTATTTTCATCCGCGCCGATTCCTGCTTGGTTCCCGGGCCCAGCCGCCGCCATGAACGACGCCGACGATCCCCTCATCTCCCCCGGGGCGGAGCCGGGCGAAGTCGGGCTGGTCACGCCGCGTGATTTCGTCAGCGCCGAACCCTTCACCTGCGACTCGGGTCAGGTGCTGCCCGGGTACACGCTCCGGTACGAAACCTACGGCCGGCTGAACGCCGCGCGGGACAACGCCATCCTGATCTGCCACGCCCTGAGCGGCGACCACCACTGCGCGGGCATCCACAGCCTCGGCGACCGCAAGCCCGGGTGGTGGAACAACCTCATCGGACCCGGTAAGCCGGTCGACACGCACCGCTACTTCGTCCTGTGCGCCAATGTCATCGGCGGCTGCCAGGGATCAAGCGGACCCGCCTCGATCAACCCGGCGACCGGCCGCGCGTACGGCATTGCGTTCCCCAGCGTGACGATTCGCGACATGGTGCGCACCCAGCACCGGTGGCTGCAATCGCTCGGCGTGACCGCCCTCCACGCCGTCATCGGCGGCTCCATGGGTGGGATGCAGGCCCTGCAATGGGCGATCGAGTACCCGGACTTCGTCCGCCGCGTGATCGCGATGGCCACCACCGCGCGCGAAAGCGCCCAGGGAATCGCCTTCAACGAAGTCGGGCGGCAGGCGATCCTCCAGGACCCGGGGTGGAACGGCGGCGATTACCCCCGCCAAGGCGGCCCCCGCGTCGGCCTCGCCATCGCCCGGATGATGGCCCACATCACCTACCTCAGCGACGCCGGCCTCGACCGGAAATTCGGTCGCCGCCGCCGCGCGGTCGCCACTACCGCGGGCGCCACTGCGGGTGCTGCAACCGCGCCGGGCGGCGGCGACGCCGATGCTGCCGCGGCGGGCTCGCGCGGCGGCGAGGGAAGCGCACCAGGCGCAGCGGCGAATGCCAGCGCGGGCTCGGGCGCCGCCGACGGCGGACCCGCCGCGCCGGGGCTCGCGAGCTTCGAATTCGAGATCGAGCGGTACCTGCGCCACCAGGGGCAGAGTTTCATCAATCGCTTCGACGCGAACAGTTACCTCTACATCACGCGGGCGATCGACGCCTTTGAACTCGCCGGCGAAGGCTCCCTCGAACAGGCCTTCGCCCCGGTGCAGGCCGAGTCGCTCGTCGTCGGGTTCACGAGCGACTGGCTCTTCCCGCCGGAACAGAACCGCGACATCACGCTCGCGCTGCTGCGCGCCGGAAAGCGGGCCAGCTACGCCGAGTTGAACACCGACCTCGGCCACGATTCCTTCCTGCTCGAGTCACCCCAGCTCTACGACCTCGTGCGCGGTTTCCTGCGTTGAACCGCTCGCGCGGCGCGACCAGCCTTCGCTCGTTCGCTCGTTCCCTTCGATCGCCTTGCTCGCCTTGATCGCCGTGTTCGCGTGGTTTGCTTTGATCGCTTCGTCCGCCGTGTTCGCATTGTTCGAATTGTTCGCCTTGTTCGCTCGGTCTAGCTCGATCGCTCGTCAGCCGGTTCGCCAGCTCGCCTGTTGATTCGTTTGCCCGCTTGCTCGTTCGACGGACAGCCTGATCACTTCGTTCGCCCGCTTCGTCTTTACGTCCCCCTGCCCCATGAGTCTGTCGCTCCGCGATGTGCTGCGTTTTCAGGAAAGCGGCCTGCTCGTCGTCATTCTGGTGCTCGGCGCCTTCCTGACGGCGTTCAGCGGGACGGTGCGGGCTCCGCTGTTCCAGACCGGGCCGGACGGCACCCGGGAGCGGGTCTTCATCACCGATGCAAACGGCGAGCGCACGCCGGCGTTCGTCGAGCGGAACAAGTTCCTCAACGCCCAGAACCTCGCTCAGCTTGCGAAGGACACGAGCTTCATCGCCATCATGGCGGTGGGGATGGCCTTCGTGATCATCTCCGGCGGCATCGATCTTTCCGTCGGCTCAATCTACGCCCTCGCCTCCGTCGCCGGCGCGCTCGTCCTGAATCACTTCGGCCCCGGGGGCCCGGCCGGGGACATCGGACTCGCCGGGAGCCTGGCCGGGGCCGCCGTCTGCCTCGGCACCGCGCTCGCGTGCGGGCTGGCGAACGGGGGATTGATCGTCGCCCTCCGTGTCCACCCGTTCATCGTCACGCTCGGCACCATGGCGGTGTTCCGGGGCATCGCCTTCGTCGCGACCCGAGGCCAGTCGGTCGGTGGCTTCCCGCAGTCGTTCCGCGACTTCATCCGCATCGAGACCAGCCAGGGGCTCAGCGTCATGCCCTTGCTGGTGATGATCGCCGTGACCGTGGTGGGCTGGATCGTGCTGTCGCGGCTCGCCGCCGGGCGGCGGGTCTACGCGATCGGCGGCAATGAGCTGGCCTCGCGCTTCAGCGGCATCCGCATCGAGCGCGTGAAGCTCGGGGTGTACCTGATGTCGGCCCTGGCCGCCGGCGTCGCCGCGCTCCTGTCGCTGGGGTACTACGGCGGGGCCACGTCGGGCGATGGGCAGGGCTACGAGCTGAGCGTGATCGCCGCCGCCGTCGTCGGCGGCGCCAGCCTCGCCGGGGGCCGCGGCTCCGCTCTCGGGGTCGTACTCGGCGCCTTGATCATCCAGATGATCAACAGCGGCATCGTCATCCTCGGGATCGACCAAAACTACAGCCAGATCATCATCGGCACGGTCGTGATCGCCGCCGTGGTGCTCGACAATCTCAACTCCTGGCTCGCCCGCCGCCGCCTGCAACAGGGAGCCGGTCACTGAACCACCACCCGCCGCGCCGCACCCGAACCGTCCGACGCGGTCACCCCCGCCCGCATTTCCCGCCCGCCGGCCACTCCGCACCCGACTGCGCACCGTCCAACCACTCTCCGCCCGAACACGCACCGTCTCCGCCCCCGCCGTCGGACCACGCACCGTCTCCAGCCTCGCCCGCGATTGCCTTTCGGGCGGCGGCTCCTCCTACTTCCCTCATCCGACGCGGCACCCCCGCATCCTTCGTCCCCCCACCTCCACCCGTCGCCGCATGCGCACCCTGATCTCGTTCCTCCTCACCGCCGCCGCCGCAGTCACCCTGAGCGCCGCGCCGCGCACGATCACGATCGGCCTCGTCGCCAAGTCCCAGGGCAACCCCGTCTTCCAAGCCGCCCGCGTGGGCGCCGAGGATGCCGCCAAGGCCCTCAGCGCGAAGCATGGCGTGAACATCCGCATCGACTGGCGCACGCCGAACGAGGAGGACGCCCAGAAGCAGGCCGAGGCCATCGAGCAACTCGTGCTCGCCGGCGCCGAGGGCATCGCGGTCAGCTGCTCCGACGCCAACAAGCTCACCGACGCAATCGACGCCGCCGTGACCAACGGCGTGCATGTGGCGACGTTCGATTCCGACGCCCCGATGAGCAAGCGCTTCGTCACCTACGGCATCGACGACATCGAGTGCGGCCGGCAGCTCATGGACGAACTCGCCAAGCTGATGGGCGGCAAGGGCTCCATCGCCATCCTTGCCGGCAACCAGAACGCCCCGAACCTCCAGAAGCGCACCCAAGGCGTGCGCGAGGCGGCCGCCAAGTACCCGGGCATCTCGATCCGCGGCGTGTACTACCACAAGGAGACCCCGCAGGACGCCGCCGCGAAGGTCGAGCAGGTCATGCAGGCCAATCCCGATCTCACCGGCTGGGCCATGATCGGTGGCTGGCCGCTGTTCACGGACAACGCCCTCAAGTGGGCCCCGGGCTCCGTGAAGTGCGTCTCCGTCGACGCCCTCCCGCCCCAGCTCGCCTACATCCGCAGCGGCCACGTGCCGGTTCTCCTCGCCCAGCAGTGCTACGAGTGGGGCAAGCGCTCGGTCGAGCTGATCGTCGACCGCATCGTCCTCAAGAAGAACCCGCCCTCGCAGAGGGAGGTCAGCGCCCTGATTCCCGTGAACCGCGAGAACGTCGACGCGTTCGAGAAGAACTGGGATGTCTGGCTGAGGAAGTGATCCGGCGAGCCGCCCGAGCCGGCGGCTGCGATCCCGCATGTCCCCGACCCCGCAGATCGAGTTCCGCGGCATCGCCAAGCGTTTCCCCGGCGTGCTCGCGCTCGACGGGGTCAGCTTCTCCGTCGCCCCCGGCTCCTGCCACGCCCTGATCGGCGAGAACGGCGCCGGCAAGAGCACGCTGGGCAAGATCCTCGCCGGCATCCTCACCGCCGACGCCGGCACCGTGCTGCTCGAGGGCCGTCCGATCGCCCCCGACTCCCCGCTCGCCGCCCGCGCGCTCGGCATCGCCATGGTCCACCAGGAGCTGGCGTTCTGCCCCAACCTCAGCGTCGCGGAAAACCTCTGCCTCGGCGATCTCCCCACCCGGCGCGGCGGCTGGGTCGACCGCGCCGCCCTGCACCAGCGCGCCCGCGCCTTGCTGGCCGAGATCGGCGCCGACCTCGATCCAGCCCGCCTCGTGGGCAGTCTCTCCACCGCGCAGGAACAACTCGTCCAGATCGCCGCCGCCGTCGGCACCGGCGCCCGCGTCATCGTCATGGATGAGCCGTCCAGCTCGCTCTCGGCGGGAGAGACCCACGAACTCTTCCGGCTCGTCCGGCGCCTCCTCGCCCGCGGCATCACTTTGGTCTACGTCTCCCACCGGCTCGAGGAATTGTTCGCGCTCTGCGACACGCTCACCGTGCTACGCGACGGGCGCCATGTCTGGACCGGACCGATCCGGCAGACTTCGCCGGGCGAGGTGGTCACGCGCATGATCGGCCGCGAGCTGCGCGTCGAAACGCCCGCCCACCTCGCCCAGCCGCCCGGTGAGGAACTGCTCCGCGTCGAAGGGCTGCACTCGCCGGGGCGTTTCTCAGGCATCGACCTGAGCCTCCGCGCCGGCGAGGTGGTCGGGCTCGCGGGCCTCGTCGGCGCCGGCCGCAGCGAGACGTTGCAGGCAATCTTCGGACTCGATCCCCGCGCCACGGGCCGGGTCCTCGTGCGCGGGAAGCCGCTCCCGCTCGGTTCCGTCGAGGCCGCGCTCGGCGCCGGACTCGGCCTGCTGCCGGAGGACCGCAAGCGGCAGGGACTTGTGCTCGGCCTGACTTGCCGGGAGAACGTTTCGCTGGCCGCCCTGCCGAACTTGTCGCGTTTCGGCTGGGTGCGGCGAAGCGAGGAGCGAACCCGCGCGCAGCACTTCGCGGGACGCCTGCGCGTGAAGGCGCCCAGCATCGAGAGCATCGTCGCCGGCCTGAGCGGCGGCAACCAGCAGAAGATCGCCCTCGCCAAGTGGCTGGCACGGTCGTGCGACGTTCTCCTGATCGACGAGCCGACCCGCGGCGTGGATGTCGGCGCCAAGGCGGAAATCTACCCGCTGCTCGACGAACTCGCCCGCGAGGGCAAGGCGATCCTGGTCGTCTCGTCCGAACTCCCCGAATTGCTCGGGCTCTGCCGCCGGATCCTCGTCATGCGCGCCGGACGTCTCGTCGGCGAGGTCGCGCGCGCCGACGCCACCGAGGCCGCCCTGATGCGGCTGATGGCGGGGGTCGAGACCGACCGCGCGGCCTAGGCGGACGCGCGGGCGAGGTCGTAGAGCGCGTAGCCCGCGTAGAGGTTCGGGGCGAACGTGCAAGGGCGCTGCCAGTCGCCGCGCAGGTGCACGCGGCGCGCGATCCGGATGCCCGCCTGGACGCAGAAATCCTCGAAATCCGCCACGGTCAGGGGGTTCGCCGGACGGCTCGTCTGCCATGCGGTGGTGTAGACCGCGTTGCGCGGCTTGCGGCCGCTCCACGCCATGTCGACGCGGTTCTTCCAGTAGCCGAAATTGACGAACCCCACCGTCAGCGCGCGCCCGACGCGCAGCGCTTCCGCAATCACGCCGGCCGGCTCCGCGATTTCCTCCAGCGTGCGCGAACAGATCACACGGTCAAAATGCCCGTCCGGAAACGCCTTCATGAAGGCCAGCATGTCACCTTGGTAGGCGGTCACGCCTCGGCGGACGCAGCCCGCGATTTTTTCGAAGTCCATGTCAACCCCGACCGCCTTCGCGCCCTTCGTCTGGGCGAGGAATTCCAGCAGGACTCCGCGACCGCAGCCAAGGTCAAGGATGCGGGCGCCGGGCTCGACCCAGTCGGCCATGACCTGCATGTCGACGGTGCGCTTGATCGCGGTCTTTTGCATCGCGGGAAGGAAGAGTGCCGAGGGCAGCGGATTGGTATGCACCGCGGTGCGGGGGGCGAGCAGAATTCACGGGCGGCGCCGCCCATCGCCCCGCCCCACCCGGGGCTCAGCTGGTCCGCAACAGCGCCTTCGCGTCCCGCGCCACCTTCTCCTCGAGGCTCCCGCAGACCAGTTCGCAGAGCTGAAAGAGCGTCGGATCCGCGATCGAATAAAAGACCTGCAACCCGTGCTTGCGCCGCCCCAACAGTCCGGCCTCGGCCAGCGCCTGAAGGTGTCGCGAGACGTTCGCCTGCGTCCCACCGCTCGCTTCAACCAGCGTGTTCACCGATTTCTCGCCCTCGAACAGCGCGTGCAGGAGCCGCAGCCGCATCGGCTCCCCCAGCAGCGCAAACCGACGCGCGATCATCGCGAGCGCCTCCTCACTCAGAGGCCGCATCGCCACCCGGGTGCTCGTCTTGCAGGACGTCGCCATGGACACACTATATGAGTCAAAGGTAATATAGCGCCAGCGCAATCGTGGGTGCGCCGGCGCTTAACTCACTTGGCGGCGTTGAGTTCCGCGACGAGCTTGGCTTTTTGGCGATCGAGCACGGACTCCGTGATGGTCTCGAGGACGGCTCGGGCGCGGTCGCGTTCCCCGCGGGCGAGGTGGACGCGGGCTTGGTGGATGCGGCAGGTTTGCTGTTCGATGCCGGGCTTCACGCGGGACTCGAACCCCTGCCAGAAGGCGAGGGCCGCCGCCCAGTCGGGCTGGTCGACGTCGTAGAACGCCAAGCCGTACCGGTACGCGTAGCGCCAGTTGTCGGGCGCGAGGGTCATGGCCTCGCGAAACGCGCCCAGCAGGGCGGGGTCGAGCTTGTCCGCCGTCCATTCCCCGCTCTTGAGAAAATCATCGCGCGCCTCGGCCAGCAGGGTGCCGAGTTGGTAGTGATAGAGGGGCTCCTTCGGCTCGAGTCGGATCGCCGCGAGGTAGTAGTTCACGGCTTCGAGGGGCTTGCCGTCCTCGGCGAGGTGGTTGCCGAGTTGGTTCTTCACGAGGGCCATCTCGGAATCGAGTTGGTTGGCCCGCAGGAAGAGCGCGGTGGAGCGGCGGCGTTCGTCGATGACGGGATGATCCAGCAGCATCGCGTAGCTTGCGTAACCGGCCGCCTGATCCGGAAAGGCCCGGAGGTAATCCTCGTATGCGTAGCAGAGCTCCTGCAGGGGCTGCCGCAGGTCCTCCAGTTCGTGCTGCGAGGTTTTCCGCTCGGCGGCGGCGAGCAGTTCGCGCTGCCGCGCCACGAGGGCCTGCAAACGCTCCGTCGGGTCGCCGGCGGGAGCCCCCGAAAGCCAGGCCGCGAGGCCAAGAAGAATCGCCAGACCGCGGAGGACCAGACGGCGGGAAGTCAACGGGAAGCGCATGGAGGAAAACAGCGGCCGGAGGATGCGAGGCCGACCGATCAGACCCGTTCAGCGGTCAAGGGTGCCGGCATACACGTTCAGGCGGTCGCCGCGGAGAAAGCCGACAAGGGTCTGGCCGGACTCCCGCGCAAAGTCCACCGCCAGGCTGGTCGGAGCGGAAATTCCCGCCACGCAGGGGATTCCGGCCGCGAGGGCCTTCTGCATAAGTTCGAACGAGACGCGACCGCTGACGAGCAGGATGCGATCGTCCAGCGGCAGCCTGCCGGAGGCCGCCGCCCAGCCGACGACTTTGTCGAGCGCATTGTGTCGGCCCACGTCCTCCCGCAGGACGTCCAACTCGCCGGACCGGGAAAACAGCCCGCTCGCGTGCACGGCCCCCGTCGCCGCAAACGACGCCTGCGCCTCCCGCAGCCGCTGCGGCAGTTGCACCAGCACGGCCGGGTCCGGGCGGAGCGGCGCCCGCAGCGGCGCACAGCGCGTGCGCACCGCCTCGATCGTCGCTTTGCCGCACAGGCCGCAGCTGGAGGACGCGAAGGTGTGCCGCTGGAGGCGATCCCAGTCCACCCCCACCCCGGGAGCAAGGACGGCATCGAGGACATTCCCCTTGCCCGCGTCCCCTTCCGCGCACGCCACGAGGTCCAAGACGTCATCCACGCCCGTCAGGATGCCCTCCGTGATGAGGAATCCGAGGGCCAGTTCCCGGTCGTGACCCGGCGTGCGCATGAGCACCGCCAGACTCCGGCCCCCGAGCCGTACTTCCAGCGGTTCCTCCACCGCCGCCACGTCGCCATCGGCCGCTGCCCCCCGGACCGCATCCCAGCGGGTGAGGGTCAGGGGACGCAGGCCTGGAGCGGCAGGCGGTGTTGACATGACTCCACTCTGCGCCGGACCGCCCGGCGCGCAACCGCCGGGCCCCGCCGCGCTCAACCCGTCAACGCCGGCACCAGCCGACGGAAGGTTTCCCACACGACCGTTCCCCAAAAGGCGAAGTAGCCGACCGTGCCGAGGAACAGGGCGTGTCCGGCGAGGATCGCCGCTCCGTCGCGCTCCAAGCTGCTCATCGTCAGCAGGACGATCGTGAGGGCGGGCAACGTGTTGGTGAACGGCGGGAAAGGCGGCAGCGGGAGCATCAGCAGCAACGCGGAGAAGAGGATCACGATGGCATGCAGGCGCAGCTTCCACGGCGCGTCCGCCACCCAGTCCCAGCGGGGCCAGAGGCGCCGCTCAAACCACCCGACCACCCGGCCGCCGCCTTCCAACACGCGCCCCACGATCCGTGGCGGCAGCGCCACCGCCCGCAACCGCCGCGGCAGCCAAGGCGCCAGACCGGCCGCGTAGCGCGCCGCCAGAACGGCGATGACAACCCCGAACGGAGTCGAGAGGCCGGGAATGGTAATCGGCGCGCAGAAAGGCAAGGCACAGACAAGGATCAGCAGCGCCGAAACCCTCCCCCCCAGCGTGTCCATCAGCTCCCCCAAGGTCATGGCCGTGTCCGGCAGATGTTTCGCCCGGTGCCGCAATTCCTCGCCCAAGGAGAGCGGCAGGGAGGGATCCGGAGAGGCAGGGTGTTCGGCGGCGGACACGGTGCCCCATCGCATCACGACTGGACCGGAAGGCAAGAGTCGCGAAAGCCAGCCCAACCCAGGCCAAGGGCGGTTGCACCCGGCCCGCAAAAGCGTTTGCTGAACCCTGATGCGTCGCCCGACCCGTTCCCTTGTTCTGGCGCAAGTCGTGCTTTCCGCCTTCCTCTGCGGGCTCATCTGGGTCGTGCAGGGGGTGCTCTACCCCCTTTTCACCCACGTCGGCCCCGCGGAGTTTCCTGCCTACCACGCCGCCGAAATGAGCCGCATCACTTGGATCGTGGCCCCTGCCATGCTCGCCGAACTGGGGCTCGCCCTCACCACCCTCGCCCTCCACCGCCACGAACCCCTCGCCTGGGCCACCGGGGCTCTGGTCGGACTGCTCTGGCTCTCGACCGCCTTCGTTCAAGTTCCTCTTCATCAATATCTTGCTCAGCGAGGCGCCGATGCTGCCGTCATTTCCCACCTCATCGACAGCAACTGGATCCGCACCGCCGGCTGGACCGTCCGTCTCGCCCTGCTCCTCGTCTGGCTGCGACGACTTCTCCGCGCCCCCGCGTGAGGTGCGACCGCGGCCCGACGCGAGTCGCCCTTCGGTTCGCCTCGCGGCGATGGCCCGACCCTCTGACCCAGCCCCGACCCTGCCCTTTACGCTCCCCTCTCCCATCAGAGCGGCGCCGCGCGCGGGTCAGACCCGTCCCTCCTCTGACCGTCCCGCAACCCACGTCATCCTTTCCTGAATGAGCCACCCGACGGACCACGCCACCCGCCAGCGCCTGCAGCAGGCGATCAACCTCCGCCTCGCCCTCCTGGGCCATTCCATCGTCGAGGGCGCCGAGAGCCGGCCCTGGAGCCAGCTGACCGCCCCGATCCTCGCCCGCCACCGGGAAATCACGCGGCAACTCGCGGACCGGCTGTGCCCGGCCGACGCCCGCATCCAGCACTTCCTGAATCAATACCTCGGCGACGTCGGTCCGCCTCCGCGGCTGCCCGCCCGCACCTTCGTCCTCGACCAGCCGGGCCTCGCCCGGGAGCTCTCGTTGCCCCCGGACGCCGATGTCCACGAGTCGCCGTTGCTGAAGAGCTACCGCATCCACAACGGCGTGCTGCACAACCCGGTCACCGACCGGCGCACCACGCAGGGCATCTTCCACGTCGCCGAGGGCGGCCTGCCGGTGCCGGATGACAAGTTCGCCGTGCCGAAGCTGGCCTTCTCCCGCCTGCTCGCGATCGCGCTGGATCCTCCGCGCGACCTCACCCGCCTGCCCTTCGCCGCCCGCCACCCGCAGCCCGCCGAGGGTTTCGTGTCCCTGCTGCTCCGGCCGCTCGTCGTGCCGGGCGTGCCCGGATTCATCCCGGAAAAGCGGATGGAGATCCGTTTCTTCGTGCCCGGCACCCTCGTCGCCAACCTCGACTTCGTCGAGGAAATCTTCGGCAACGCGGGCGATCCGCTGCTGCCCGAAAACGACGCCGCCCTCGATGTCGATGGCTGGAGCGGCCACAGCGGCTGCGTCATCCTTGCCCCGCACCTCGCCCGCGTCCCGAAGCACGCGCTCGGGCTCCCGCACTGGAACCTCGCCTCCCCGCGCCAGCGGCGCGACGGGATGTGCTGGAAGACCGAGGATGAGCTCTACAACGGCGGCTCCGCCTTCAAGGTCTGCGCGCGCGACGCCCGGGGGGTGATGGTGACCCTCATCGCCGACAACTACTTCGGCTACTGCAAGAAGGAGGTGAAGACCCAGGTCAGCTACGCCGCCAACCTCCACGGTCTCGCCGAGGAGGAGCACGCGGGCGGCGCCCTCGTCTTCCCGTCCTACGATCTCGGCCTCGACTTCGAGGCCTACGGCGAGCCCGAACTCTACAGCGTCGCCGATGTCCTCGCGCGTCACCCGGGCCGCTTCCAGCCCCAGTCCGAGGGTCACGCCCTGGACCAGGTGCTGCCCGACGTCATTCTTGTCCCTGAGCAGGCTCACTTCAGCCTCAAGGATCAGAGCGTCTCATGGACCGCGCCGGATGGCCAGGGCCAGCGCATCCGCCTCCTTGCCGGCAAGACCTACATGCGGCCCGGCGGCTACCGGGTGCATCTGGAGGCGGACGAAGCCGATCCGAGCCGCTGGCGCCTCGTCGGCACCCTCGCCGAGGGCCTCGTCTGCCACAAGCCGTGCACGGTCTCCGGCGGCGGGAAGTCGGAAATTTCCAAGGCGATCACCGACTCCATCATGTCCGGCAGCGTCTTCGTCGCCGACTTCGAGAAGGACATGGACGCGGTGGCCGCGATCCTCGCGCGGGACTACGCGGACCGCTTCCGCACCCAACGCGGCGAGCCCGACCGGCGGCCGATCCTCAGCCCAGCCCGCTCGTTCGGCAGCGTGATCAAGCTGCTCACGCCCTCGGCGGCGGATTACACCGACGTCTACAACGACTGGCTGCGCTCGATTCCGCCGCACATCAAGGAACTGGTCTTCGTGATCAAGCGCTTCCACCGGCCCGAGTGGGGTGACGAGTGGCGGCGGCATTTCTCGGTCGACCAGATCAACGGCCGCCCGGCCAACGAACTCCGGCACGGCGGCCGCACGGTCGTCGTCAACACGCTGCGCGTCGGCTTCTCCGGCGACGGCTCATGGCGCGTCTTCGGCCTGCGACACGACTTCCATCCCGCGGAGAAGGTGCAGTTGGAGGACGACATCACCGCCTCGATCGTGGTCCCGGCCCACCAAGTGGCCCGGGCCCTGCTCCCGCCGTCGCAGCCCCCGCTGCCGCCGGGGACCGCCGTGAAGTTCGTCCAGAACTGCGAGACGCGGCTTTTCCAGCGTCCGGACGACGCGATCCACCGCGGCTACGACAACCAGGCCGAGGCCGACATCGCGAGCCCGGGCAACTTCCTGTCGAACTACGCACCGCTCACGGGCGACGACGCCCGTGCGCTGATGGAGGATGCGATCGGCTTCGCGGCGTTCACGCCACCGATGCAGGCGCTGATCCGCGCTGCGGCTGCCCCGGGGGCGCGGCCGGCTTACTTCGTCTCCTCGGCCCACCCGCGGCTCGTGGACGGCAAGCCGTCCAGGAACCCGCGCTACCTGCAACTCCGCCCGGACCTCGCGAACCCGCACCGCACCGCCCTCGCCCACCTGAGCCAGAGCCTGCGGCGCAAGCTGCCCGCCGGCGGCCCCGCCCCGCTCACGCCGGTGCACCTCGTCATCCCCGGCCGGCGCAACAACCCGCCCGAGCCCGGCGTGCGGTCGCTCTGCGTCTTCAACCCGATCCACCACCTCGAGCTGCCGGAGCTGTTCATGGAATTCATCAGCTCGATGACTGGGAAGTCGCCGTCGACCACCGGCGCCGGCTCCGAGGGCGCGCTGACCAAGTCGCCCTTCAACGCCCTGCCGCCGGTCATCGACCTCAACGCCGCCCTCGTCTCGCTGATCCTCACGGGTCACGACGTCTACCTCTCCGCCGCCGGCTACGTCGGGCCGAAGGTGCGCGTCGACCACGACGTCAGCCTGCTCGTACCGGAGGTCTTCGCGCGGATGAGCCCGCTGGAGCGCAGCGCACGGCACCTGATCGCGGAAGGCAGCCTTGAGCCCTGCCGCGACTTCACCGTCGCCGGCCGCACCGTGCCGGCGAGCCGGCTCGGGTACCGCATCACCAGCGGCTTCGTCCGCACCTACTTCGGCCGCGTCTTCGCGCATCCCCACGCTGTCTTCACCGACGACATGCTGCAGCCGGAATTGCAGGATGCGGACATCTTCGCGGACGGCATGGACAACATCGTGACGACGCACCGCCGGGTCGCGGAAAGCTACTTCAACGACGGCAGCGCCGCGCTCGCCTGCCCGCCGCTGCGGGCGCTGCTCGAGATCATGGCGCACGGCCGGACTGCGAGCGGGGAGGACCTCGCAGCGCCGGGCGTGCGCCAGCTGTTCGGCCGCGAGCACATGCTCGCCAGCGCGTGGTACGCGGCGCGCCTCGACGCCCAGCAATCGGAGGACCAACGCCGCTGGACCCGGCACGTGCAGTCGCTGGAACTCTTCCTCGACCAGCCGCACTACGCCGACGTCGCGGCACGGCTCGGCATTCGCGGCCGCCTCATCCACGCCCAGCGCGAACTCGCCCGCCTCTCCTCCCCCGCGTACCGCTCCTCCCTCGTCGGCACCCTCGGCCGCCAGCCCCTTGACTGTGACCGGCACAGGTAGGCGAGGCAAGTCGGCCCGCAGTCGGTCTGGTCGCGCTGACGCACGCTCACCCCCCTCTTTAGCCGCTCGCGCCGTCCACCGCCGGTGACCTGGGCTTTACTGCTCGACCGACGACAGCCCGAACTGCCGGAGGAAGTCCGCCAGGGTCTGCGGCCGCATCAACTGCCGCAGCGGCTCGCACAGCCCCGGCACGTCGTCGAGGCGCAGGGGGAAAGTCAGGGGCAGGGTCGGCAGGAAGCCGCCCTGGCAGCGGGCGAGCGTGGCTTCATCGAGGATCAACGCGTGGACTGAGTTCATGGTGTTGTGCTTCGCGACTCCCGGATTTGCGCCCGCGGACGGGATTGCCCGCGCAGCGGGGAGCGACGAAAGAGCGTGGGGGTCCGGCGGACCCGGTGGCCGGGGTCCGGGCGGGGATCCGCCGCGCCGCCCCGCCAACGACGGCGGGCGCGGTCACGCAGCGGGGCAACGGGGACGGAGGGCGGCACGCCGCGACCCTGCGCCGCGGGGAGCGGGCGGACGAGCCGCCAGAACACCGGGAACGGGGTCGCTCGGCAGAGCCGACCGGAGGCAGGGACCGCCCCCGGGCGGGGCTGGTGAAGCGACGGGAACGGGGCCGGCGGACGCCGCGGAGGGCGGGGCGACGGACCGTTTCCGGCTACTTGAGGAACGCCGGCACGTGCTCGTTCACGATCATCGTCTCGAACGACTCGCGATCGTGGATGAGTTCGAAGGTGCTGCCCTTGACGAGCACCTCGGCGGCCATGCCGCGCGTGTTGTAGCGGCTGGCCATCGTGTAGCCGTAGGCACCGGCGCTGAGGAAGGCGACGTACTCACCCTCGCCGAGCTGCTGGATCGAGCGTTCCTTCGCGAAGCAGTCTCCGCTCTCGCACACGGGGCCGACGATGTCGGCGACCATGGCCGCGCGCGACGTGTCGCGGTGCAGCGGGACGATCTCGTGGAAGGCGTCGTACATCGCCGGACGCACCAGATCGTTCATGGCGGCGTCGACGATGACGAAGTTCTTGGCGGAGCCGCGCTTCACGTACTCGACGCGCGAGAGCAGCACGCCGGCGTTGCCGACGAGGAAGCGGCCCGGCTCGAGCAGGATCTTGAGCCCGAGGGGCTGGAGCAGCGGCACCAGCGCGGCGCCGTAGGCCTCGGGAGTGAGCGGGCGCTGGCCGGCCGGTTGCGCATCCCACCACTCGGCCGAGCCGCTGGCGAGGGCGTCGCGGTAGACGATGCCGATGCCGCCCCCGATCGAGAAGTAGTCGATGCCGTAGCGCGCCTTCAGGTCGGCGACGAACGGCGACACCTTGCGCACCGCCTCGACGAACGGCGCCACGTCGGTCAGCTGGGAGCCGATGTGCATCTGCACCCCCTTGATGTGGAGATTCGGGTACTTCGAGGCTGCCTCGTAGGCGGCCCCGGCGACCTTCAGCGGGATGCCGAACTTGTTGTCCGACTTCCCGGTGGTGATCTTCGCGTGCGTGTGGGCATCGACATCGGGATTGATGCGGATGGCGATCGGTGCCTTGAAGCCCAGACGACCGGCGACGTGGTTGATGCGCGCCATCTCGGGCTCGCTCTCCACGTGGAACGAGAAGATCCCGCTCCGCAGCGCGAGTTCGATCTCCTCATTCGTCTTGCCGACCCCGGCGAAGACGCTGCGCTTGACGTTCGCGCCCGCCGCGAGCACCCGGCGCAATTCGCCGCCGCTCACGAGGTCGAAGGCCGCTCCGAGGTTGGCGAAGTGCCGCAGGATCGCCAGGGCCGAGTTCGCCTTCATCGCGTAGCAGACCTGCACGTCCAGCCCGGAAAGGCTCCGCGCCAGCCGCGTGTAGTTGTCCGCCATCGTCGCCGCACTGTAGACGTAGGTCGGCGTGCCGTAGAGCCGCGCGACCTCGGCAAGCGTGACGGATTCGCAGTGCAGTTCATTGCCCGTGTAGCGGAAGTGATGCATGGAAGAAGCGGTTCGCGAAAAAGTGACTGAGGGAGCGAGAAAGTGCGCGTTTCCCCTTGAAAAAACGAATCAAAACTTAGCTTCTCCAACGCGTGCTGAGGCAGCTTTTCCAAGCGATCTTCCATCGTCCCCACCATCCATTCGGGAAGGTCGACAATGCGCGCCTGGACCGCCGCACCGCCCTGCGCAACGCGCAGTTCGTCAGCTTCATGGCCCAGCAGGGTCTTGGCCGCGGCGTGCCGTCCGACCGACACGAGGCCCGCCTGCGGCGCCAACGGGTCGTCCGCTTCGCCGTCGCCGCCTCCGTCGGTGGCCTCGTCGCCTGGGTCGGTCTGGAAAGCGCCCGCGCCCTCTCCCTCTTCTGACCCAATTCGGTCGGTGACCGGCCGGCTGATGCCAGCTTAGTGCGATAGGAGACGGGTTGTTGGAGATTACCCAAAGCGGGAGTGTTTCCGGGTGCTCTGCGTGGGCGGAGTCTTGCGATTCTCGCGTCCTCCCGCCATCCACCGAGGCATGAATCGCAAAGCCTTTCTCTGGTTCCCGCTGGTTGTTCTCGCGTTGCTCGCCGGGGGCTGCACGTCCGGGACCAAGCTGGGCGGCCTCGGAGTCGATGTCGTCACGATCCGTTCCGCGCAGCCGGACCTGCTGGAGACCGAGGTCGTCCTCGGCCTGCGCTACACCAACGAGAACGTCGTGCCCGTCGGCTTCAGGGGCTCGCGCCACAAGTTCTACCTCAACGGCACCTACATCGGTCAGGCCGTGAGCAACCAACCCGTGGGTCTCGCCCCGCTCTCCACCGGCACGCAGGACGTCACGGTGATGGTCAAGAACGGCGCGCTGCTCGGCGTGCTCCGCACGCTGTCGCAGCAGTCCCAGGCGTCCTACCGGATCGAGAGCACGCTGTTCGTCACCGCGGGCGAGGAGCGGATGGAGATCAAGTCCCGGCGCGAGGGCTCGGTGGACCTCGCCGGCATCCTGCCCGTCGCCGGCGGCCGCTGAGGGCCGCCCCGGCGGCGCTCAACCCGCGCCGCCGCCCGTGTTCGCCGGCGTCGCGGCGAAGCCCGAGCGGAAGGTCGCACCGATAAAGTCGCGGTTCAGCCGGGCGATGAAGTCGTGGCTGATCAGCTTCGGGCATGCGGCGCTGCACTCGTACTGGTTGGTGCAGCTGCCGAAGCCAAGGTCGTCGGCCGTGTTCACCATCGCGAGAACGCGGCGGTCGCGCTCGGGCTGGCCCTGCGGCATGAGGCCGAGGTGGGAAACCTTCGCCGCGACGAACAGCATCGCCGAGGCGTTCTTGCAGGCGGCCACGCAGGCGCCGCAGCCAATGCACTGGGCGGCGTCCATCGCCAGCTCCGCATCAGCCTTCGGCACCGGCACCGCGTTGGCGTCGGGCGCCGACCCGGCGCGCGCCGTGATGTAGCCGCCGGCCTGCTGGATCTTGTCGAACGCCGAGCGGTCCGTGACGAGGTCACGCACCACCGGGAAGGGCTGGGCCCGGAAGGGCTCCACCGTGATCACCGCGCCGTCGCTGAAGCTGCGGAGGTAGGTCTGGCAGCTCGCCACGCCCTGGTGCGGGCCGTGCGGCTTGCCGTCGATCACGAGCGAGCACGTGCCGCAGATGCCCTCACGGCAGTCGTGCGCGAACGCGATCGGCTCTTCGCCCGTGACCGTGAGCTGGTCGTTGACCACGTCGAGCAGCTCGAGGAACGACATGTTCGGGCTCACGTCCCGCGCCGGGTAGTCGACGAAGCGGCCGGCCTGGTTCGGAGCAGCCTGACGCCAGACGCGGAGGGTGACGGAGATCGTTTTGGGGGAGCCTGCGGCGACCATGGGAGGAGGAGCGGGAAACGGGTTGCGGAACGGGGCGGCGGGGCGGCGGCTTACTTGTAGTTGCGCAGCGACATCTTCACGAATTCGTAGTTGAGCGGCTCGACGTTGCGGAGCGGTTCCTTGCCCGGGCCTTGGTACTCCCACGCCGCGACGTGCGCATAGCGCTCGTCGTCGCGCTTGCACTCGCCATCCGGGTACTGGTGCTCCTCGCGGAAGTGGCCGCCGCAGCTCTCCTCACGGGTCAGCGCGTCGAGGCACATCAGCTCGCCGAGCTCGATGAAGTCGGCCACGCGGCCGGCCTTCTCGAGCGACTGGTTCAGCGTGTCGGCCGAGCCCGGCACCTTCACCGTGGCCCAGAACTCCTCGCGGAGCGTGGCCAGTTCGCGCAGCGCCTGCTGCAGGCCCTCGCGGGTGCGGGACATGCCGCAGTACTGCCACATGATGTGGCCGAGGCGCTTGTGGAAGTGGCTGACCGGCTGCGTGCCGTTGGCACCCAGCAGGCGCTGGTTCATGCCGCGGACGTTCGCCTCGGCCTCGCGGAATTCCGGGCCGTCCGCCGACGGGCGCGAGCCCGGCTTCTGGGACGCGAGGTAGTCACCGATCGTGTACGGGATGACGAAGTAGCCGTCGGCCAGACCCTGCATGAGGGCCGAGGCGCCGAGGCGGTTCGCGCCGTGGTCGGAGAAGTTCGCCTCGCCGAGCACGAACAGCCCGGGGACGTTGGACATCAGGTTGTAGTCCACCCACAGACCGCCCATCGTGTAATGCACCGCCGGGTAGATGCGCATCGGCGTGCGGTAGGCGTTCTCGTTGGTGATTTCCTGATAGATGGCGAACAGGTTGCCGTAGCGCTCGCGCACCGCGGCCTCGCCGAGGCGGTTGATCGCCTCCGAGAAGTCGAGGTACACGCCCAGGCCGGTCTCGCCGATGCCGCGACCTTCATCGCACACCCGCTTCGCCGCGCGCGACGCGATGTCGCGCGGCGCGAGGTTGCCGAAGCTCGGGTAGAGGCGTTCGAGGTAATAATCGCGGTCGGCCTCCGGGATCGACGCCGGATCCTTGCCGCAATCCTCCTTGCGCTTCGGCACCCAGATGCGGCCGTCGTTGCGCAACGACTCGGACATCAGGGTCAGCTTCGACTGGTAGTCGCCGGTGACCGGGATGCAGGTCGGATGGATCTGCGTGTAGCACGGGTTGCCGAAGCAGGCGCCGCGCTTGTAGGCGCGCCAGATCGCGGTCGTGTTCGAGCCGCGGGCGTAGGTGGAGAGGTTGAAGACGTTGCCGTAGCCGCCGGTCGCGAGGATGACGGCATCGGCCGCCCAGCGGCGGATTTCGCCGGTCACGAGGTTGCGGGTGATGATACCCTTGGCCTGACCGCCGACGACGACGAGGTCGCACATCTCCTCCTGGGTGAAGAGTTCGACCGCACCCTGACCGACCATGCGGGAGAGCGCGGAGTACGCGCCGAGCAGCAGCTGCTGGCCGGTCTGGCCGCGCGCGTAGAACGTGCGGGACACCTGGGCGCCGCCGAAGGAACGGTTGGCGAGCAGGCCGCCGTACTCGCGGGCGAACGGCACGCCCTGGGCGACGCACTGGTCAATGATGTTGACCGACACCTCGGCGAGGCGGTGGACGTTGGCCTCGCGGGCGCGGTAGTCGCCGCCCTTCAGCGTGTCATAGAAAAGCCGATACACGCTGTCGCCGTCGTTCTGGTAGTTCTTGGCGGCGTTGATGCCGCCCTGCGCGGCGATCGAGTGGGCGCGGCGCGGGCTGTCGTGGAAGACGAACGACTTCACCTTGTAGCCGAGCTCGGCGAGCGTCGCCGCCGCGGAGGAGCCGGCGAGGCCGGCGCCGACGACGATGGCCTCGTACTTCCGCTTGTTCGCCGGGTTGACGAGCTTGATCTCGGACTTGTGCTTCCGCCACTTCTCGGCGAGGGGGCCGGAGGGGATCTTGGAATCGAGTTTGGCCATGGGGAACGCGGCGCGCGCAGGTGAGGTTGAAAAGGAGGGGATCGGTGCGGAGCGAAGTCCGCCTCAGCGGGGATCGGTGCTGGTCGGCGCGGCGAGGCGCTCGGCGGCGGTCGTGCCGGCCGCAGGCTTGGCCGCGCCGGAGAGGATCAGGCCGGGGATCGCGACATTGCCCGCGAGGTACGCGAGGCAGAAGGCGACCGCGACGCCGCGCAGCCAACCCGCCCAGGTCGAACTCTTCCAGCCGATCGTCTGGAACATCGACTCGAACCCGTGCAGGAGATGCACGGTGAGGAGGCCGATCGCGACGACGTAGAAGAGCGAGACCCACGGGTTCGCGAAACCGAGGAACACCATGCTGTAGACATCCGCCACCGCCTCGCCCTTCGCCACCACCGGGAAGCCGAGCAGGTGGAAGTCGGCCGCCATTGCGTACGGCGCCAGCTGCCCCTTGAAGTTGTCCGTCTGCACGGTGCCGAGCGTGAAATGCGCCAGGTGGTACGCGATGAACGCCAGCACCACCAACCCGGACAGGCGCATGTAGCGCGACGACACGCTCGCCCGGATCCAGCGGCGCACGTCATAGCCCTCCGTCCCGCGCGCCTTGCGGCTGTCGAGCGTCAGCGTCACCGCCGCCCACACGTGGATCATCACCGCGGCCAGCAGCACGAGGCGGACCGCCCAGAGCGCGCCGCCGAGCGACTGCAGGAAGTGGGCGTAGCCGTTGATCTTGTCCGGGTGCCCGAACACCTGGAGGTTGCCCACAAGGTGGCCGGTGACGAAGCCGATGAGGATGAAGCCCGTGACCGCCATGAGGAATTTGCGGCCGATGGACGTGCGAAAGAGGTTGCCGGAGAGGCTCATCGTAAGGTGGTTCAGGGGAAAGGTCCTCCGAGGGGGCGCGGAGGCCGTCGGAGGCACAATGCGTGGGACGTTACAAACGGCGAAGCAAAAGTGTAAAGGGCCGGACCCTTTGCTTCAGCTTGGTGCCAAGGCTATTAGCCCGGCTAAACGCAAAGAGAAGGTCGCTGCCAGCGGCCGTCTCCCGAGCCCTAGCGTCCGAGGGGCTTGAGGAGGGCGAACTTGCCGCTCGCCGCCGGGGCGATGAACCGCCTCCGGAACGCCACCACGCGGGCTCCGTCTCCGAGCAACCGGGCCAGCGCGGCCTCCAGCGCGGGATGGTCCGCCCCTTCGTCCGCCACATAATGGAAGTCCCACCGCTGCTCCGAGGTCTGGACCAACGAGTAGTGCCAGCACCGGAAGTCCGGCGGCCGGGCCGCGTCGACCTCCGAGGGCGACACGAGGGAACCGTCGGCCCGGAAATGTAGACCGCCTTCCCGCCCAAGCAGGCGGTAGCCGGTCGGGAAACGCCGCACGATGTCACCGGTCTGGTACCGGAGCAGGGGCATCGCCTCCCGGTCGCGCGTGGTCACGAAGACTTGAAACACGTCCGCCAGCCCGCGGTACGCCACGAGTTCCACGAACGCGTTGGCGTCGATCACTTGGGAATCATCCCGAAACGCCTCGCCGACGAAGAGGTAGCCCGCCTCCGTCGATCCATACAGGTCCACCTGCGGAGCCGGGAAGACGTCGGCGATGCGCTCCGCGTGTTGCCGGCTCGCCTTGCCGTAGGTCAGGATCACCGCCCTCAGGCTCGGGACCGTCACGCCGCGCCGCTTCGCCGCGCGGGCGAGGAGCGACAGGTACACGGGTTCGCCTTCCAGCACCTCCGGCTTCACCGCCTGCAACTCCGTCACGATCCGGTCCCACTCGCTCTCCGGGAAGACAAAGGGATCGCTCGAGAGGTTCAGGTAGACCGTGCCGTCGAAGTACCGGTGCGGAAAGGGATGATCCTCGTAGGGACAGAGGTTGCTGGAGCAGCCGACCGGTGCGAGGACGCACTTGCGGTACGGCCGGCCGACGAACTGCCGGAGGATCGGAGACGCGAGGTAGGCCCGCGCCGTCTGCGCGTTCCACCAGCCATCCTCCATGATCACCGTCATCGGCGACTGCGTCGTGCCGCCCGTCGACTCGTATTCGAAGCGCTTCTCCGCCAAGCCGCGTTCGATGTCGCGGTAGTCCCGGAAGAACGCCTGGTGGCCGCGCTGCACGATCTCCTTCTTCGAGAGCGCCGGGAGTTCCTCGTAGCACGACCAGCGCAGGGGCTCCGCGTGCAGGGGGAAGCGCTCCCCGTAGAGCGGACTGCGCTCGTAGATGCGCCGGATCTCCTGCTCGAGGGCGACCGGGATGCGGTCACCCGACGACTCACCGAGGGCGGTCGGGGCGTTGGCGAAGGCAGGAGCGGGGGCGGACATGAAAAACGACCCTCAGCGTGGCCCGGTCCGCCACGCATGTCAAACGGCGCCGGAGGAGGAGGCAAAACGTCACGCCGGCAGGCCCGGGGCACCGGGTCCATTCCGCAGCGCCGCCACGAGGTGCAGGGCGTTGAGCGCGAGCGCGTGCGTGATGCCGCCGTCGCGGGTCCGCGCCAGGGCCTCCGCGAACGGCAGGGTCACCACCTCGATCTCCTCGTCCGCATCCCACTCCGTCTCCGCCACGCGGCGCACGTCCTCGACGAGCACCAGGTGGCAGCGGTTGTTCTGGATCGCCGGGTTGGGGTGGACGGAGGCGATGAGGCGGCCCCGCTGCCCGACGAAGCCCGTCTCCTCGCGCAACTCGCGCAGGCCTGCGGCCACCGGATCCTCGCCGGCCTCGATCACGCCGCCTGGGACCTCGAGCGAAAGTGCCTCGATTCCGAAGCGGAACTGCCGCACCAGCACCACGTCGTTCTCCGGCGTGAGGGCGACGATGTTCACCCAGTCGCGAACCTGCACGACGATGAATTCTCGGTCGGTGCCGCGCACCGGATGCTGGAAGTGCACGCCGTGCAGGTCGAACACGCGCGTGGCCGCGAGGCGGCGCTCGGCGCCGCGGCGCCAGAGCGCGGGAACGACGCGGCCGGGGGTGTCGTCGGAGGAAGAGGGGTTCACGTTGAAGCGAAACGGAGCGTTCGGAAAGGGACGTGGGCGGACGGTGCCAATGCCGCGGCGGCGGATTGGGTCGCGGGGCGGTGGAGCCGTCGAGGCGGTGGGGCGGTGGGCGGCGTGCCGGGACAACAAAAAGCCCCTTCAGCGGAGAGCCGAAGGGGCGGAGGAAAGCGTCAAATTCGGCTCAGCGCTTCGGCAGCTTGACCTTGTCGCCGACCTTCAGCTTCGACCAGTTCACGCCCGGGTTAACGGCGATGAGGTCGGGCAGGGAAACGTTGTTCGCGCGAGCAATCTTGGCGCCCGTGTCACCGGACTTGATGACGTATTCGCCGGCACCCGCGGTGGCGGGACCAGAGCCGCCCTTCGCGGCGGCGGCGGGGCGCGGAGCCTTCGCGGACTCCTGCAGCTTGGAAATCTCGCCCTTCACGTTGCCGAGCTCGAGGCTGACCGCGTTGAACGCGTCCTGCGTCGAACGCTGCAGGGCGGAGACCGCCGAACTCGCCCGCTCGGACGAGGTCGCTGCCGTGCGCGCCTCACTTTCAAGCGTGTCCATTCGGGTCAGCTGCTCCGTGTGAGCGGTGACCGTCTTGGAGGTGGAGGAGACCTTGACCAGCGCAACTCCGGCCAGCACCAGCGCGAGGACTCCAACAATGACACCGGCGACTGGAAGGTAGCTGGTGTTTTCCCGAGAAATCGTGTCCATGAGAAATAAAGCGGATGCGTTTGGAATTACGAGAGGCCCGGGGACGACGCAAGCAGAGACTGGCACGAACTTTTCACAATCCGCACAACTCCCCGCTCAGCCGGCGGGGAATGCGTTGACACCTCCCGTCCACCGACAAGATTCGCCTTCCGGTTGCGGGGCGTAGCTTAGCCTGGTAGAGCGCCTGGTTTGGGACCAGGAGGTCGTAGGTTCGAATCCTATCGCCCCGACCAGCCGGTCGCCCGCCGCCTTACTCGCCGGGCGGCGGGAACGTCACGGCCGGAGCCGCGGACGCCGGAGCCGCCGGGGCGGACACCGTCGCGGGAGCCGATCCGGTGACAGGCCGGAGCAGGGCGGCCCGCTGAGCCCAGAGGCTCTGGGGCGCGATCCGGGTGAGTTGCTCCAGTTGGGCCTGCAGGCCGGCGGCGTCGCCCGCCTCCGCGGCCAACGAAGCCAGATGGTAACCGGCCTCGGCGCGCATCGGCACCGCCGCCGCCAAATCATCCGCCACGGCCTTCAGGCTTGCGGAGCCCGCCGCACGATCCCCGGCCAGCACCTGCGCCACGCCTTGGCCAATGCGCGCACGCCCCGACAGGGGGCCCTCACCCAGAGCGGACACCGCCTTGCCGTAACTCGTCGCCGCCTCGCCAAACCGGCCGGCCGCGTACGCCTCGTCGGCCAAGCGGAGGTGAGCGACGCCCGCAAGGGCATTACCGGGGTGCTCCGCCGCAAAACGGCGCAACTGCCCATCCGTCTTGGCCTTCGCAAACTCCTCCGCAATCGCGGCATCGCGCCGGACCTCGTACATCTCCCACAAACCTTTGCCGAGAATCACCAGCAGCACCACCGCCACCACCGCGACGATGCGCGAACGCTGCGCCGCCCAGAAGTCGCGCAAGTGGTCCTCGAAGCTCGGACCCGCCACCGGAACGGCTTCCGCCGCCGCAGCGGCTGGCGAATCATCGGCGCGCGGCGCGGGGCTCGGGGGGATGGGAGATGTCGACATGGTCAGCTCAGGGTAGCCCCCCACCAAGACACAGTGGGCGGAAGGCGTAAAGTCGGGAGTTGCACCCCTCCCCCCGCCCCGGTCTCCCACCCGCCCACCCCGTCCACCCCACCGCCACCCTCAATCGAAGACCACCGTCTTGTTTCCGTACACCAGCACCCGGTTCTCCAGGTGCCAGCGCACCGCCTGCGCGAGGACGGTCTTCTCCAGGTCACGCCCCATCCGGATCAGGTCCTCCACGCTGTGGCGATGGGTGACCCGTCGGACATCCTGCTGGATGATCGGCCCCTCGTCCAAGTCCCGGGTGGCATAGTGCGCCGTGGCACCGATCAGCTTCACGCCCCGCGAATAGGCTTGGTGATAGGGCCGCCCGCCCGCGAACGCCGGCAGGAAGGAGTGGTGGATGTTGATCACGTGCCCGGGGTGCCGCTCCAGGAAGTCGTTCGACAGCACCCGCATGTAGCGGGCGAGGACGACCAGTTCGACGCGGTGCTCGCGTAGCACGGCCAGCTGCCGGGCCTCGGCCGCCGCCGTGGTGTCAGCCGTCACGGGCACCTGCACGAAGGGGAGGCCGTAGCCCTGCGCCATCGGCGCAAGATCGGGATGATTCCCGACCACGAGCACCGCCTCGCCGGGCAGGTCACCGGCGCGCCAGCGCAGGCAAAGGTCATGGAAGCAGTGGTCCGCCTTCGAGACGAAGAGCGCCACGCGCGTGCGGTGCGCCGAGGAGGCGACGCGCACGTTCATGCCCAGACTGCGGCCAAATTCATGGAACGCCGCGGTGTCCGCCGAGGCATCGCCGTTCGCCGGCTCCCACTCGACGCGCTGGAAGAAGATCCCCGCCTCCGTGTCGCGGTGCTGATCGGCGTGCAGGATGTTGCCACCCCGCTCAAAGATCCATCCGGCCACGCGGGCCACCAAGCCCGGTTGGTCCGGACCGTGCAACAGCGCGACGAGCGTCGGCGGGGGCGTCAAGGGCATCGGCGGAGGCGCGGAGGGGACCGTGGCGGAGGCGCTGGCCCGCTCAGACGAGCGTCACATTGCCGCGGTACTGCTGGATCGGCTTTACGCCGACCCGCTTGTTGCGGAGAGCCTTGATGCCCTCGACCGCCGCCTGCGCGCCCGAGAGCGTGGTCATGATGCACACGCTGTGGGCGTACGCCGCCGAGCGGATCTTGTTCTCGTCCTTGCGCGGGATCATCCCGGCCGGCGTGTTGATCACGAGCTGGATCTGGCCGTTCTTGATCAGGTCGACCGCCGTCGGGCGGCCTTCCCCGATCTTCGCCAGCTTCGCGACGTTGATGCCGGCCTCGGCCAGGACCTTCGCCGTGCCGCCCGTGGAATAGAGCGAGAACCCGAGTTCCTCGAGCTGACGCGCCAGCCCCACCGCCCGGAGCTTGTCGGCGTCCTTGACCGAGAGGAAGACGTTGCCGCCGGTGGGCAGGCCGGGCTTGGCCGCCGCCTGCGCCTTCGCGAAGGCCACGCCGAGATCCTCGTCGAGGCCCATGACTTCACCGGTGGAGCGCATCTCGGGGCCGAGCACGATCGTCGCGCCGGGGAAACGCACGAACGGGAAGACCGCCTCCTTCACGCACCAGTGGCGCGGGGTGTGCTCGCGGGTGAAGCCGAGGTCCTTGAGCTTGAGCCCGGTCATCACCTTCGCGGCGAGCTTGGCCATCGGCACGCCGATCGCCTTGGCGACGAACGGGACGGTGCGCGAGGCGCGCGGGTTCACTTCGAGGACGTAGAGCTGCTGGTCCTTGATCGCGAACTGGACGTTCATCAGGCCGATGACCTTGAGCTCGCGGGCGAGCGCGTGGGTCGCCGCACGGACCGTGTCCAGCATCGCGGGCGAGAGGGTGTGCGGCGGCATCACCATCGCTGCGTCACCGGAATGCACGCCGGCGAATTCGATGTGCTCGAGCATGCCGCCGATCACGCTGTTCTCGCCGTCGGCGATGCAGTCGACATCGAGTTCGATCGCATCCTCAAGGAAGTCGTCGATCAGCACCGGCTTGTCCGGCATGACCTCGAAGGCCTGGCGGACCACCGCGCGGAATTCCTCCTCGCTGTAGACGATGAACATGCCGCGGCCGCCGAGGACGAAGGACGGGCGCAGGAGCACGGGGAAGCCGAGCTCGCGCGCCGCCGTCAGGGCATCGGCCTGGTTCATCGCCGTGCGGTTCGCCGGCTGACGCAGGCCCACCTTGTCGAGGATCTTGGCGAAGAGTTTCCGGTCCTCCGCCGCCTCGATGCTCTCGGGCGAGGTGCCGATGATGTTCACGCCGTCCGCCTTCAGCGCCGTCGCGAGGTTGAGCGGGGTCTGGCCGCCGAACTGCACGATCGCGCCGTCGCAGCCTTCCTGCTGGTAGACTTCCAGCACGTCCTCGAGCGTCAGCGGCTCGAAGTAGAGGCGGTCCGAGGTGTCGTAGTCCGTCGAAACCGTCTCGGGGTTCGAGTTCACCATCACCGTCTCAAAGCCGATCTCGCGGAGCGCGAAGCTCGCGTGCACGCAGCAGTAGTCGAATTCGATGCCCTGGCCGATGCGGTTCGGACCGCCGCCGAGGATCATGATCTTCCGCTTCTTGCCGCCCGGCATGACTTCACTCTCATCGCCGTAGCTGGAATAATAATACGGCGTGAACGCCTCGAACTCGGCCGCACAGGTGTCGACGAGCCGGTACGTGGTCTGGATGCCGAGGCGCTTGCGCTCGGCGCGCATCGTCGCGAAATCCGTCTTCAGGACGTGCGCCAGCTGCACGTCGGAGAACCCGAACTGCTTCGCGCGGCGCAACAGCTCCGGCGTCGCCGCCGGGCGCGCATCCGCCGGGGCGGAGGGCAGGCGGTGGCGCTTCAGGTCCTGCTCCATCTCGTAGATTTCCCGCAGCTGGTGCAGGAACCACGGATCGATCTTGGTCAGCTCGAAAATCTCCTCGACCGTGAACCCGGCGAGGAAGGCGTAACGCAGGAAGAAGATGCGCTCCGCATTCGGCGTCGCGAGCTTCGCCACGATCACCGAGCGCTCCGGCAGTTCATCGCCACCCCACTTGCCGCCGCCGCCGAAGCCGCGGGCGCCCACTTCGAGGGAACGCAGCGCCTTCTGCACCGACTCCTTGAAGGTGCGGCCAATCGCCATCGCCTCACCCACCGACTTCATCGCCGAGGTCAGCGTGGGATCCGCATCCGGGAACTTCTCGAAGGTGAACCGCGGGATCTTCGTCACCACGTAGTCAATCGTCGGCTCAAACGAGGCCGGCGTCAGGCGCGTGATGTCGTTGCGGAGTTCATCCAGCGAGTAGCCCACCGCCAACTTCGCCGCGATCTTCGCAATCGGGAAGCCGGTCGCCTTCGACGCGAGCGCCGAGGAGCGCGAGACGCGGGGATTCATCTCGATCACGACCATGCGGCCGGTCTGGGGATCGACGGAGAACTGGATGTTGGAGCCACCGGTCTCGACGCCGATCTCGCGGATCACCGCGAACGAGGCGTCGCGCATGACCTGGTACTCCTTGTCGGTCAGCGTCATCGAGGGCGCCACCGTGATCGAGTCACCGGTGTGCACGCCCATCGGGTCGAAGTTCTCGATCGAGCAGATCACGACGCACTGGTCCTTGTAGTCGCGCATCACCTCCATCTCGTACTCCTTCCAGCCGAGGAGGCACTCCTCGACGAGCACTTCGTGCACCGGGGACAGGTCGAGTCCGTTCGCGCAGATGCGCTCGAATTCCTCGCGGTTGTACGCGATGCCGCCGCCGGAGCCGCCGAGGGTGAAGGAGGGACGGATGATGAGCGGGAAGGCGCCGAGCATCTCGGCCGCCGCCCGGGCCTCGTCCATCGTCTTGACCGTGCGCGAGCGCGCCACGTCGAGACCGATCTTGATCATCGCCTGCTTGAACAATTCGCGGTCCTCGCCCTTGGAGATGGCATCCGGCTTCGCGCCGATCATCTCGACGCCGTATTTCTCGAGGATGCCCTTCTTGAACAGGTCCATCGAGAGATTCAGCGCCGTCTGGCCGCCCAGCGTGGGCAGCAGCGCCGAGGGCCGCTCCGCGGCAATGATCTTCTCCAGGAACTCGACCGTCAGCGGCTCGATGTACGTGACGTCTGCGAACTCGGGATCCGTCATGATCGTCGCCGGATTCGAATTCACCAGGATCACGCGGTAACCCTCTTCCTTCAGGGCCTTGCACGCCTGCGTGCCGGAGTAGTCGAACTCGCAGGCTTGTCCGATCACGATGGGACCGGCGCCGATGATGAGGATGGACTTGAGGTCGGTACGCTTGGGCATGGGCGTGAGTGTCCGGAGGGTTGGCCCGCCTCCCGCCAGCGGCAAGCGGGAAGTCGCAGTCCCAAGCGCTTCCGGACTCCCCTTTTCGCCGGATCGTCACGCGGGTGCCACGCACCCTTAACCCGAGGGTCTCACCGTTGTTACCGCCTGCGGGCAAACTCCTTGCACCTCGCCCTTGTCACCGAAACCTACGCGCCCGAGATCAACGGCGTCGCCATGACACTCGGGCGGCTCGTTGACGGGATGTCCCACCGGGGCCATCGGGTCACCGTCATCCGCCCGCGGCAACGTCACGAGTCGCCGCGGTTCTCCGTCACCCGACGCCTCGCCGGCGAGCAGATCCGGCTGCCGGGCATCCCGATGCCGGGTTACCCGCAGCTGCGCATCGGCCTGCCCGCCGGGGGTCGGCTGCGGCGGCTCTGGCGCGAGCGACGGCCCGACTTGGTCCACATCGCCACCGAGGGTCCGCTGGGGGCGTCGGCCATCGGTGCCGCGCTCGAGCTGGGGCTGCCGGTGACGTCGAGTTTCCACACGCACTTCGATCAATACACCCGCGACTACCGCGTGGGCTGGCTGCAGCCCGTCATCGCGTCGTGGCTGCGGCGGGTGCACAACCGCACGCGGCGGACGTTCGTGCCGACCCGCCACCTGCAGCAGACGCTCCAAGCGGAGGGCTACGAAAACCTTCGCCTCCTCTCCCGCGGAGTCGATACGTCGTTGTTCTCGCCCGCGCGGCGCGACCCGGAGTTGCGCGCGGCGTGGGGCGCGAAGCCCGAGGACCTCGTCGTCGTCCACGTCGGGCGGATCGCCGCCGAAAAGAACTATCCGCTGCTCTTCCGCGCCTTCGACGCCCTCAAGGCGGTCCAGCCGCGCGCACTGCTGGTCCTCGTGGGCGACGGGCCCCTGCTCTCCACGTACCAACGGATGCGGCCGGATGCCGTCTTCACCGGGTTCTACACCGGCGTGAACCTCGCCCGCCACTACGCGTCCGGCGATGTCTATCTCCACGCCAGCCACACCGAGACGTTCGGGAACGTGGTCACCGAGGCCATGGCCAGCGGTCTCGCGGTGGGCGCCTTCGACTACGCCGCCGCCCGCGAATTCATCGTCAACGGGCAGCAAGGCCTGACCTGCCCGCCGGGCGACGAGGCCGCCTTCATCGCGCAAGCGGAGCGGATCGCCCGGAGCGCCACGCTGCGGCACGCCTTGAGCCCGGCCGCCCGGGCGCGCGCGGAGTTGCTTTCTTGGGACGCCGTGGTGGACGGCTTCATCGCCGACCTCACCGCCGCAATCAGCGAGTCGCCAGCTCCGTCGCCAGACGCTGGCGAGCCGCCGCACTGAGCGGCGCGCCGGCCAGTTCCGCCGCGAGGAAGACCGCCCCGGCCACCGGCGGCGCGGGCGCGTCCAGCAGCGCAAATCTCACGTCCGCCGCCGCCAGCTCCGTCCGCACCGCGTCGCGGTATGAGCGGCGCTCCAGCAGGCCACCAGCCGGCACCACCGGGATCGCCGCGCCGGCCGGCCACTCCAGCGTTTCGCCGAGCGCCCGCGCGAGGCGGCCGAGCTGGCGCGCTCCTTCCGCCACGATCTCCTGCGCCACGCGGTCCCCATCCTCCGCCGTCGCCAGCACCACCGGGGCCAGACTCGCCAGCTGCGAGCGGGCGGTGTCCGCCCGCATCGTCCACTGCATCGCCTCCCGCGCCGAGGTCACGCTCAATTCGGCAAAGATCGCCGGCTCAAGCCGGGTCCTCGGCCCGCGCCCATCTGTCGCTTCCATGATCGCGCGCAAGCCGCGCAACGCCAGCCACACCCCGCTGCCTTGGTCGTCCAGCAGCCAGCCCCAGCCACCGACAATGGCCGTGGCCCCGCCCGGGTCGCGTCCGTATGCCGCCGCCCCGGTACCCGCGATGATCACGATTCCCGGGCCCTCCGCGCAGCCGCCCGCCAGCGCGATCCGCAGGTCATGGTCCAGGCCCAGCCGCTCCGACGCATCCGTCAAACCCAAGGCCGCCAGCGGCTCCCGAAACGCCTGATGGTCCGCCGCCGACCGTACGCCAGCGAGACCGAGAAACGCCGCCTTCGCGTGGCCATGCACGTGCGCCGCCGCCACGGCCTCCGCCACCGCCGCGTCCGCGGCCTCCGCCACCGCCGCCACCGCGGCCTCCAGGCCGACGCTGTGATAGTTCGAGCTTCCCGCCCGCCCCACCCCCAAAAGACGACCGTCCGCACTCGCAATCAGCGCGCGCGTCTGCGTTCCGCCCCCGTCAATGCCGAGCAACCACATCTCCACCAACATATCACGCATCTCCACCAGAGCAATCCAAGGCTTACCCTAGAGTCGACGCGCCCACTCCCCAGGGTGCGGTCGGCCACCAACCGGCCGCTCCGCTCCGACTTGAAACCCAACCCGGCGACGAGCAGGGTCCGTTCCTTAGCCCGTCGCGCATCCGCAGGCCGCCCAAGCGATCCCCGCTCGACGTCGACCGATCCTCGGACGTCCGATTCATCCTCTCTCCATGGCAAACCCTTCCACCCCCTCCGCCTCCTCCGTCGCCGCCATCGGTCTGGCGCTGGCCCTGCTTGGCGGGGCCGGCTGGTGGTTCGGCGTGCACCGTCCCGCCGAGCTGCGCCGCGCCACCGCCCAAGCCGCCGCCGAGGCCGCGGCCGCCGAGGCTGCGCTGCAGGCGCGGCGACGCGACGGGTTCGGCGAGGTCGCCGATGAGCCGGGCTTCACGTTCCGGGCCAGCGGTCTCGGCCATCGCATCATCACGCGCGGCGAGGGTCCCGCGCCCGGCCCGCTCTCCACCGTCCGCCTCACCTACACCGGGCGCCTGCGCGATGGCCGGGTCTTCGACTCCGTCACGACGCCCTCCACCTTCCGGCTCAACGCCCTGCTCCCCGGCCTCGGCGCCGGGCTGCAGCTCATCGGCCCGGGCGGCCGGATCGAGCTGCTCATCCCTCCGTCCCTCGGCTACGGCAACCGCGCCGCCGGGGGCATCCCGCCGGGCTCCGGTCTGATCTTCGACGTGACGCTGGTATCCGTCGAACCGTGACGTTTCCCGGGGGCGCCGCGGCGCGTCAGGGACTCAGCGTGGAATCAGGCTCGGGGCCGGGACCGTCCGGGCACGCTCCGGCGCGGCTCGCGACCCACTCGCCGCGGCGGCACGCATCCGCCACCAGCCGCGCTTCACTCCGGCCGCCGGCCAGCAGCCCCGCGATCAACTGCGCAAGGAAGGCATCGCCCGCACCCACGGTGTCGACCACCGTCACCGTCCGCCCCGGCTCCCAGGTCCAGCGGCCGCCGCGCAACACCCCGGCGCCCCGCACTCCGGATGTCACGCACACAAATCCGACCCCCGTCTCCGCCGCGATGCGGCGCGCATGCTCCTCCTCCGCCCCGGCATCGCGCCCGGGTTCGCCCGCCAGCCGGGCCGCTTCCTCGGCGTTGAGCTTCAGGAGATTGGCGGGCCGCGCGTACTCGCGCACCACCGCCAGGTCGTCGAAGGGCGCGCGGAGGTTCACGTCAAACACGCGCCACGCGTAATTCGGCACCGCCTCGAACAGCCGCTCCAGCGTCGCCCGGTTCGCCGCACTGCGCAGGGCCAGCGATCCGTAGACCAGCGCGCGCGACGCCGCCGCCGGGATTTCCACGTCGGCCGAAACCGGAATGCGGTCCCACGCCACATCCTTCACAATCGTGTAGCGCGCATCGCCGCGCGGCGTGAGCTCCGCCATCACCGTGCCGGTGGGCGCATCGCCCAACCGCGCCACACCGGAATCGGTCACGCCGCGTTCCGCCATCACTCGGAGGAGACGCTCACCCCACGCATCGCGCCCCACGGCGGACACCGGCACCGCGGTGATGCCGAGACGCTGGAGGTGCGACGCGACGTTGAAGGGCGCGCCGCCCGGAAAGGCTCCGTGCGGGAGGAGATCCCAGAGGATTTCCCCGAAGCAAAGGACCGGCGCGGACGTCCAGTCGGGACGGAGGCGGGCGGAAGCGGCGGCAGTCATCGACCGTCCATCGTTCCAGCCCGCCGCTCCGCCGGCAACGCGTTTTCGTCGCCGCGTCGGCGAGGAAGCGTCTACTCGCCCGGGTAGACCACCCCGTCGATCACCACGCCCACGCAGCGGGTCACGTACTCAAAGGGGTCGCCGTCGTAGAGGGCGACATCGCCATCCTTGCCCACCTCGAGCGAGCCGACACGGTCGGCGACGCCGATGATCCGCGCCGCGTCGAGGGTGATCGCCGCCAGCGCGGCGTCGCGGTCAAGGCCCTGCCCGGCCGCGACCGCCGCCTCGTACAGCACGATGCGGGTCTTCGGCACGTAATCCTCGAAGCCACTCTGGATCGCGAAGGGAATGCCGGCGCGGCGCAGCACCGCCGCCGTCTCCATGCTCAGGTTCTCGCGCGTGCCGAAGCTGCGCTCCATCGTGGGATGCAGCACCACCGGAAAGCCGCTGGTCCTGATCTCATCGAGCACGAGGGGCGCCTCGGCGCAGCCTTCGAGCACGATCTTCAGGTTGAACTCCCGCGCGACGCGCAGGGCCGCCAGGATGTCCCGGCCGCGGTCCACCGAAATCAACAGGGGCTGCGAGCCGTCGAGCGCGCGGCCGAGCGCCTCCATCCGGAGGTCGCGGGGCGGACGTTTGTCCTCCGGCAGCTTCGCGCGCTTGTCCGCATACTCCTTCGCCTTGATCAGTTCCGTGCGCAGGAGCGCCACCGCCTTCGCCGGGGTGCCGGGCGACTTGCCACGATCCGCCGTCGTCGCATCCGCCCCGAGCGTGGCGGCGATCATCGCCGCCGGGCGCAGCACGTCCGCCTCCGCCGTCCGACCCTTCGTCTTCACGACAAGGGTCTGACCCGAGATCGTCACGCCCGGGCCATGGCCGGTGTGCACCGTCGTGACGCCACGCGCGCGGACATACGCCACGAGTTCATCGCGGGCGTTGTAAGCGTCGACCGCCCGCAGTTCCGGCTGCAGCGGCGCCGAGCGGTCCACCTGCTCCTGATCATGGGGTTGATTGAGCATGCCGGACACGCCGACCGTCGCCCGCGCATCGACCAAGCCGGGCACCACGACCGCGGCCCGGAGTTCGCGGACGTCCGCTCCGTAGGACTGGCCCGCCGCCGGACCCACGTAGACAATGCGACCCTCCCGGATCAGGACCAGCCCGTCCTTCAGGGGTGATCCGTTGACCGGATACACGGTGTCACCGCGGATCGCGACCGACGGCGCGCTCACGGGTGCGGCGGGCGCCGGCGACGCCGCCTCGGGGGCGGCAGACGACGCCGGCACCGCAATCATCAGTGCCAGCAAGGCCGGCGCGAGCGTTCGCGCGACGCAGCGGGCCGAGGGCCGAGCGAGGGAGAGGGAGGGAAGGACGCGGAGGAAAGAGAAGGTCTTCATCGGAGGCAGGAGCGGACGAGGGTCAGGGTGGCAGCGGCGCAGCGGGGCCGACTCATTGCGCGGCGGCGTTGGCGGCCGCGATCACGCCCCAGGCGTTGCCGAAGCAGCAGTAATGCGGGCGCAGCGGATCGCCGGCACCGGGGCCTCCGACCGCCCACAGGTGGTCGGCAGGGCGGCTGCGGTCGAACGCCAGCGCGCCTTCGATCCAGGTCTGCTCGACGTGGGTGTAGACGCTGAGGGGATCGCCGGAGAGGACGACGAAGTCGGCGTCCTTGCCCGGCGTGAGCGAGCCGATCCGGTCTTGCAGGCCGAGGATTTCCGCGTTGGCCAGCGTGAGTCCGGCCAGCGCGCCGTCGCGCGACATCCCGCCCCGCACCGCCATGCCGGCCGAGCGGAGGAACAGGCGCGAATCCGTGATCGGGTCGTCGGTGTGGAAACCCACCCGCACGCCCGCCTTCTCCATGATCGCGCCGATGCGGATGTCCATGTCGCGGGCCTCCAGCTTCCCCCCGGGACTGTCCACGTAGATGATCGAGCAGGCGACGCCGGCCGCGGCGATTTCGTCCGCCACTTTCCAGCCTTCGCTGACGTGATGGAGGACGACCTTGAAACCGAACTCCTTGGACAACCGCAGCACCGTCATGATGTCGTCGTGGCGGTGGCTGTGATGCTGCACCACCCGGCGACCGGCGAGCACTTCACCGAGTTGTTCGAGGGCAAGGTCGCGGGCCGGACGCTTCTCGGGATCGTCCTTCGCGCGGGCGACCTTCGCCTGATATTCCTGCGCCGCGACATAGCGCTCCCGCACCAGCGAGGCGGCCTTGCCGCGCGTCCCGGGGAACGGCGCGTCGCGCCGCGGATTGGTGCCGTTCGCCATCTTGAGGCCGCCAGCCGGCGAGCCATCGGGCAGGCGGATCAGCAAATCGTCGATCGTCCGCGCCGGGCGCAGCTTCAAGTACAGCGTCTGGCCGCTGATGAGGTGGCCGGAGCCCGGCATGACATTCACCGTGGTGATGCCGCCGGCCCGGGCCTTGGCGATGGACGACGAGCCGACGTCGATGCCATCGAGCGCACGGACTTCCGGCTGGATCGGCCCGGAGCCATCAGCCCCGACACCGCTGCCGCCACCAATGTGGCTGTGGGAGTCCACCAACCCTGGCATCAGCACTTTCCCGGATACATCCCGCACCTCGGCGCCGGAGGGAATCGGCGTGGAGTCCTGCGGACCCACCGCGACGATCTTGCCATCCTGCACGATCAATACCCCCCGCTCAATCGGCGCGCCCTCCACCGGAAGGATCCGCCCGCCCTGGAAGGCGATCGGACGGGTCTGCGCGACGGCGGCGGCGGCCAGGCTCAGGGCCAGAACGACGGCCGCGGGGAAAGACGGATGCCGGATGCTCATCTTAAAAGAGATACACAAAGAGTGTCCGATGCAACCGGGCACGCGGACCGGATACCGAGCCTCGCCCCGCCCTCCACACCCGTTCCGGAATCGAGCCCGGACCTCGGCGATCCACTTGCCAGCGCGGCTGAGCGCGTTACGGTCCGCCGTCCGCCCTGATCCTCCATCGCCGGACGTCCCCCCGCGCGACGGAGGCCTCGGACCGAGCGCACCGCTCGCGCTCGCCGCCCTCGACGTCCATACCCGCTGCCCTGCGACACGACTCCCGCACCGCCTCGCCCAGAGCCCGGTCTCGCATACCCCCCTCCGCAGCACGCCCCGCCGTCGTGTCCACTGCGGCCGTCGCTCATCCTGCCGACCTCTCCCGATCCTCCTGAACTTCACCCCCACCAAATGCCCTCGTTCCACGCTTCCTTCCTCCGCCGCGCGACCACCGTCACGCCCACCGCCCAAGCCAAGCGGACCCTCGCCGCGGCCCTCTGCGTCGCGGCGGTCGTCGCCGCCATCGTCGCCACGCCCCCCTCCAGCCGCGCCGCCAACGCCGCCGTGGCGGCACCCGCGCTGGAGAAGCTCGACGCCTCGGGTCACCCGCCATCGCTGCGAACGCTGCAGATCGGCGACGCGGCGCCGGACTTCGCGCTTCCGGGAATCGATGGCCGCACGTGGAAGCTCAGCGACTTCGCCGGGCCGGATGTGCTGATGGTCCTCTTCACGTCCAATCACTGCCCGACCTCGCACGCAATCGAGCGACGCCTCCAAGCGCTCCGCAACGAACTCCGTTCGCGCAGCTTCGCGCTCGTCGCCATCAACCCCAACCATCCCGAGGGCCTGAGCATCGACGAGCTCGGTTACGGCGAGTACAACGATTCGTTCGAGGACATGAAGCCCTACGCGGCCAAGAACGGCTGGGACTTCCCGTACCTCTACGACGGCGAGACCCAGCAGGTCGCGCGGGCCTACGGCTGCCTCGCCACGCCGCACGTCTTCATTTTCGACAAGGAGCGCCGCCTCCGCTACGCGGGCCGCTTCGATGATTCCCGCTTCGTCGACGAAGCCACGATCCGCCACCCCGACGCCCGCAACGCGATCTTCGCCCTGCTCGATGGCCGCCCCGTGCCGGTCGAGCGGACCAAGCCGCACGGCTGCTCGACCAAGTGGCGCGAGAAGCGCGCCGGCCACGTCGCCGCCGCCGCCGCGTGGGACCGGACCCCCGTGACCGTGGAAAAGATCGACGCCGACGGCCTCGCCGCGCTCCGCGCCAACCCGACCGGCAAGCACCGCCTCATCAACGTCTGGGCGACCTGGTGCGCGCCGTGCGTAGAGGAATTCCCGGACCTCGTCGAAATCGCCCGCCAGTACGACATGCGGGAATTCGACTTCATCAGCGTAAGCCTCGACGACCCCAAGGATCTCGCCCGGGCCCAGGCTTTCCTCCAGAAACAGGGTGCCGGGCTGAGCGGGCGCCGGCAGAAATCCGTCGAACGTGAGGGCCGTCGCACGAACCATTATCTCACGACCGAAGGCTCGCAGGAGCGCCTCGCGGCGGTGCTCGATCCCGAATGGCCCGGCCCGGTGCCGCACACGATCCTCGTCGCCCCCGGCGGCCAGATCCTCTGGCGCCACAACGGCGTGATCGACCCCGCCGCCGCCCGCGCTGCGATCGTCGCCGCGATGGGCTCGTACTACACGCCTTGATCAGCCGGGGACGCGGCGGATCCGGCTCGCCGCAGTCCCGAATGCAGGCCCTGACGCAGCCACGCGCCGGACTGGACCCAATACCCGAAACTCAAACTCCGGACAGACCATGATGACGTTGGATTACAGCCTCGTCGGCGAGAACGCGCGCCGCGCCGTGGAGAAGGGCCTCGCCGAGGCCGACTGGTACCAGTGCCCTGTCCCGCGCGAGACGATGCGCAAGCTCCTCGAGCGCCGCAACGGTCCGGCCATTCGCGACACGATCCTCTGGTTCGCCCTGATCCTCGGCTCCGGCTACGCCACCTACGTGCTCTGGCCGACGTGGTGGGCCGCCCTGCCCTACGCGGTGTACGCGGTGCTCTATGCGTCGACGTCCGACTCCCGCTGGCACGAGTCGCAGCACGGCACCGCGTTCCGGACGGACTGGATGAACAACGCGCTGTACGAGATCGCGTCGTTCATGGTCATGCGCGAGTCCACGGTCTGGCGCTGGAGCCACACGCGCCACCACAGCGACACGATCATCGTCGGCCGCGATCCCGAGATCGCCGTGCCGCGCCCGCCGCACCTGCGAAGGCAGATCCTGTCGTTCTTCAACATCGGCGTCTACCCGGTCTACTTCCGGAAGATCCTTACGCACGCGACCGGCCGCATGCTGCCGGAAGAGAAGACGTACATCCCCGAGGGCGAATTCCCGAAGATCTACGTCCGCGCCCGCATCTACGTCGCGATCTACGCCGGCGTCATCGCCCTGGCCGTCGTCACGCAAAGCATCCTGCCGCTGCTCTACGTCGGCCTGACCAACCTCCTCGGCTCCTGGCTCATGGTGCTTTACGGCAAGACCCAGCACGCCGGCCTCGCGGAGAACGTCCTCGACCACCGGCTCAACTGCCGGACGGTCTACATGAACGCCATCCACCGGTATCTGTACTGGAACATGAACTACCACGTGGAGCATCACATGTTCCCGCTGGTGCCCTACCACCGCCTCCCGGAACTCCACGCGATCGTGAAGGACGACATGCCGACGCCGTATCCGAGCCTGCTCGCCGCGTGGAAGGAGATCGTCCCGAACCTCCTTCGCCAAGTAAAGGACCCGGCGCACTATGTGAAACGCCAGCTCCCCGCGCCCAAGCCCCGGACCGGCGCCGCCGGCATCAGCGGCGGAACCCGGCCCGACGCCGCGGGCTGGATCGAAGTCTGCGCTGCGGGCGACCTCGGCCCCAGCGACGTTCTGCGGTTCGACCACGGGAAGCGGACCTATGCGCTCATCCGCGACGGCGCCGGGAAGCTCTTCGCCACCGACGGCATCTGCATCCACGGCAACACCCACCTCGCCGGCGGCCTCGTCAAGGACGGCATCATCGAATGCCCGAAGCACAACGGTCGCTTCCACCTCGCCGACGGCTCGCCCGCGCGCCCACCGGTCTGCCGCGGCCTCGCCACCTACCCAATCGAGGAACGCCACGGCCGCATCCATCTCAACGTCGCCCGCCCCGGCGGCGCCGGCGCCCGGCCCGAGCGCACCTACCGCCTCCGGGTCGTGAGCAACCGCAGCGTCGCCACCTTCATCAAGGAACTCATCCTCGAACCCCTCGACGACGCCGGGACAGTCGCCTTCACGCTGGGCGACTACCTCCAGTTCGACATCCCCGCCTACGAGAACCTGCGTTTCCGCGAGTTCGACATCCCGGCTCCGTACGCCGAGGTCTGGGAACGGCAGCACGTGTTCGATCTCGTCGCCCATCACCCGCAGGGCGGCCGCCGCAACAACTACTCGCTCGCCAGCAACCAGCGGACCGAGCGCACGCTCCGTCTCAACGTCCGCATCGCCACACCACCCCCGGGTCAGGACTGCCCGCCCGGCGTCGGCTCGGCGTACATGTTCAACCTTAAGCCGGGCGACACGGTCACTGCCATCGGCCCGTTCGGCGACTTCCACGTCAAGCCCACCCAGAAGGAAATGATCTACATCGGCGGCGGCGCCGGCATGGCTCCGCTCCGCGCCCACCTCTCGCACCTCTTCGAGACCGAGCGCACCGCCCGCCGGGTCAGCTACTGGTACGGCGCGCGGTCGCGGCAGGAGCTGTTCTACGAGGACTACTTCCGCGGCCTCGCGGCGCAGCACGGCAACTTCCGGTTCGAGGTCGCGCTCTCGTCCCCGCTGTCGGAGGACGGCTGGACCGGCCCGACCGGGATGATCCACGAGGTCGTGCTGCAGCAGTACCTGAAGGACCATCCGAACCCGCTCGCCGTCGAATACTACCTCTGCGGCCCGCCGATGATGATCAAGGCCTGCACCCGGATGCTCGCGGAACTCGGCGTGACACCGCAGCAGATCGCCTACGACGAGTTCTGAGCGACGGAGTTGGAGGCGCCGTCGCCGGGTGTGGCCGAGCGAGCCGCATTCGCCCCAAAGCGGCCTGCTTGAAGACTCCACGGGCTCCCGCCCCCCGGCATCAGCGCTCGATCAGGTCCGACTGCAGGTAGGCGATGATGTCGGCCACGGACTGCGGGGTCAGGCCGAGTTGCTGCGGGGTGAACATCAGCGAGCGTTCGTGGCGCGTGATCGACTTGATCCGCTTGCGCCAGATCTGCTGCGTGGTCCCACCCATCATGCGCACGATCATCGGGCTGCGCTGCGAGAGGATCATGCCGTCGATGACCACGCCGTCGTGGGTCTCGATCCGGCTGCCGTCAAAGCCGTGCGAAATGTCCGCCGAGGGATAGAGGATCGCCTGGGCAATCACCTCGCGCGGCTGCTGTCGGCCAAACACCGTCAGGTTCGGTCCGAAATCGTTCCCGACGCGGCCGATCTTGTGGCAGAGGTAACAGGCCGCGACCGCATCCTTGCCGCGGGCCGCGTCGCCGGAGAGCTCCAGAATCTCAGGAACGCCGGGTCCGGGCGAGGCCGTCGCCGGGGGCTCCGGGATGATCGAGGACGTGAGCACCGCCTTCTCCGGGTTCGGCAGGCCGCGCGCCTCCATCGCCCCGCCGACGTCGAAGGGCTCCCAGAGGTTGCCCATGCGGTTGCGGAGCCACCAGTTCGCGGTCTCCGTATCCGAAAACTCCTTACTGGTCGCCAGCTCCACCATCGCCGCAACCGCCTCGGCGGAGGGCATGAAGGCGAGCGCCGTCATCGCTTCCTTGCGCAGTTCCGGCGAGAGCGACGCAGCCAACGCCCGGGCGCGGAAGGCGGCCGCCGACTCCGGAAGGTGCAGTCGCCACGCGAGTCGCGCGAACGCCGGGGTCCACGACTCCGGCTTGGCCGGCTGGTCCGCGAGGAGCGCCGCGTACACCTCCGACGCCTTGCCTTCGCAGCCGATGCCCCACGCTTCGAGGTAGGTGCGATCCTGGCCGTCATACTGGCGCGCCAGTTGCACGAGCAGTGGCACGCTGTCGGCCGCCGGAAGGTCGCGCAGCACCACCGCCACTTCCCGCCGCACGGCCGGGGACGGATCCGTCACGAGACGGCGGGCGTTTTCCAGAATGTCGATGCCCGCACGGCGGAGGGCGCGGAGGGCGAGGAGGCGCTGCGCATCGTCCTTGGCGTTGAGCAGCGGGCGCACACGCGCGACCCCGGCGGGGCCCATCTGCGCGAGCAGCCAGACGGCGCGCGCGGCAATGAAGCGGTTGGAATCGGACAACAGCGCCGCCACCGCGGGAACCGCCGCCTCACCCTGCGCCTTGAGACGCGTGAAGCCGAGGTTGCGGACGTTCACGGCGGGACTGCGCAGGGCCTCGATCTGCCCGGCCGTGGTCGCGAGATCGAACGTCGGCACCTTTGAGCGGAAGCCCTTCGGCGCGATCCGGTAGATGGTGCCGCTGGTCGCCTTGTCGAAGTCGGCGTGGCCGCCGACGCGCGGATCGAACCAGTCCGCAACGTAGATCGCTCCGTCGGGACCAACGATCACGTCCGAGGGGCGAAACCACGTGCGGAGCTCGCGGTTGACCTTGCCTTGGACGAAGTCCGAGCCCGCGAACTGCTTCATCGGGTTCGAGGTGAGGAAGTCCATGCGATCGAGGCGGAATCCCGCGCCCTCGGGCCTCGGGAGGTAGCCGAAGATCACGTTCCGGCCGGCCTCGCACGCGAGCAGCAGGCCATTCCACTTCGGATCGAGCGCGCCGTTTTCGTAGAAGGCCACGCCGGTCGGCGAACCACCGCCGTAGACATCGCCCGGCGGCATCGAACCCGGGTCCTCCTGCCGCCACTGGGCAGTCGGGATGTCCTGCCCCGGACGGCGATCCGCCTGCCAGGAACGCTGGCCATCCAGCGAGGCGAAGCCCGCGTTGCCATACTCCAGCACGAAGCTCACGCGACACGCCGGCGGATCGTCGTTGTCCGACTGAAACACATCGCCGAAGGAGGTGATCGACTGTTCGTAGCTGTTGCGGAAGTTGTGGCCGATGATCGTGACGTTGGTGCCGTCCGGATTCATGCGGGCCATGAAGCCTCCGATCCAGACGCGGCCATCGTCGCTGCGCTGTCCGGCGATGAGCGTCGGGTTGAACAGGGGCTCCTTGCCCCTCGGATCGTAGGGGCTGCCGACCCGGAAGGTCTTGCCGGAGCGGTCCGTGAAGAGCGCGCCATTGTTGCCCGCGTTCCAGTACCATAGGCCATCGGGACCGGCGGTGACCGAGTGCAGGCTGTGGTCGTGGTTCTTGCCGTTGAAACCGGTGAGGAGCACCTCGCGACGATCCTTGGCCGGGTCAAAGCGGCGGTCGCCGTCGACGTCGGTGAAGACCAGTAGGTCGGGCGTCTGGGAGACCACGATCTTGTCGCCGAGCACCGCGACGCCGAGCGGAGCGATGAAGCCGGGCTCCTGCACGAAGCGGTCGGAGCGATCCGCGCGGCCGTCGCCGTCGGTGTCCTCGAGGACGAGGATCTGGTCGCCCGCCGGCTGACGCTGGGCGTTGCTCCGGTAGTTCACGCCCTCGGCCACCCAGAGGCGGCCGCGCTCGTCGAAGTCGATGTTGGTCGGGTTGCGGACCAGCGGCGTGTGCGCCCACACCGTGATCTCAAGACCCTCGGGCAGCGTGAAGAGATCCGTCGTCACGATCTCCGGATCCTTCGCCGCCGACGCCGCGACGGCGGTGGACGACGACGCCGGCGCAGGCGCCGGGGCCGGCTGGGCCAGCGCGGTGACGGCACCGACGCACCCGGCCGCGACCCACCGGGGTGCGAGGTGACGCGACGGACGAAGGAACGAGCGGACCAGGGGGCGGAGCGAGTCAGTCATGCGGGGAAAGGAGATGACGGGAGACGAAAATGCACCGCACCCGATCCCGCACGGCAAGCCAAACGGCGCTGAGCGCGACGGTTCGACGGGGGGCACCGTCGCGATGCGCCACGCCGCGCCGCGCCGCGGCGTGGCGACGGAGGCGACGACGCAAGCCTACCGATTGACCCGCCCGGCCCCACGTGGCAGGGCGCACCGCACGGCACCGTGTTGTTCCGCACCGCACCGCACTGCAGCGAGCTCATGCCGCAGGAGGCTTGCGTCCCGGACGCCACCTCATTCGCTGCCTTGATGGCCCCCACCCCAGGTTCCTCCTCCACGCGTCTGCAACGCGTGCTTGGCGCGGTGGAGCGCGTCGGCAACCGGCTCCCCAACCCCGCCACGCTCTTCGCCCTCCTTGCCACCGCCGTCGTCCTGCTCTCCTGGCCGCTGGCGGAGGCGGGAGTATCGGCGACGCATCCCACGACCGGCAAGGCGGTTGCGGTGGTCAGCCTTTTCTCCGTCGAGGGTCTGCACCGGATCCTGACGGGAGTGATTGGAAATTTCATCAACTTCCCCCCGCTGGGGACAGTGATTGTGTGCCTCCTCGGCATCGCGGTGGCCGAGTACACGGGGCTGATTGGCGCGGCGTTGCGGCTGATCGTCCTTTCCTCGCCAGCCCGCCTGCTCACGCCGATGGTCGTCTTCGCCGGCGTGATGTCGAACATCGGCGGCGACGTCGGCTATGTGCTCCTGCTGCCGCTCGCGGCCGGGATTTTCCACGCCGTGGGTCGGCACCCGCTGGCCGGCCTCGCCGCGGCCTTCGCCGGCGTCAGCGGCGGTTTCTCCGCCAACCTCCTGCTCGGCACGATCGACGTGCTGCTCTCCGGCATCAGCGAGGTGGCCGCGCAGATCATCCAGCCCGGCATCCGCGTCACCGCCTTCGCCAACTACTACTTCATGGCCGTCTCGACCTTCCTGGTCACCGGCGTGGGCTGGTGGGTCTCGGACCGCATCGTCGAGCCGCGCCTCGGCCGCTACGAAGGCTCGAGTCCACGCGAACCCCTCACGCCGTTGAGCACAGCGGAGCGGCGCGGGTTGATGGCGGCGTCGGTGGCCTCCCTCGCGCTGGCCGCCATCACCGTCTGGGGCTGCCTGCCGGTGGGCGGTGCGGGACAGGGTTTCCTGCGCGATCCGGGTAATCCCGCCGACTTCTTCCAGAGCTATTTCATCCGCGGCCTGACCGCGTTCATCTTCCTCGCGGGCTTCGTCTCCGGCCTCGCCTACGGGATCGCCGCCGGCACGGTGCGCAGCGACCACGATGTCGCCAAGGGCATGAACACCGCGATGGCGACGATGGGGTCCTACCTCGTGATGGCGTTCTTCGCCGCGCAGTTCATCGCGTTCTTCAACTGGACCAACCTCGGCACGGTCATCGCGGTCAAGGGCGCGGACCTGATCCGGGGGCTTGGCCTGCAGGATCAGCCGATTCTGCTCATGATCGCCCTCGTGCTCTTCACGGGCTCGGTGAACCTGATGATCGCCAGCGCCTCGGCCAAGTGGGCCCTGCTCGCACCCATCTTCGTGCCGATGTTCATGTTGCTGGGTTACAGCCCGGAACTCACGCAGGCCGCCTTCCGCGTCGGCGACAGCGTCACGAACATCATCACGCCGCTGATGGGCATGTTCCCGCTCGCCCTCAGCTACGCGCAGCGCCACGTCCCGTCCGCCGGCATCGGCACGATGATCGCCACGATGCTTCCGTACTCCGTGGCGTTCCTCGCCGTCTGGCTCGCGCTGCTCATCCTCTGGATCGCGCTCGGCTGGCCCCTCGGCCCGGATGCACTGCTGACGCTCGCGCCCGCGCGCTGATGCGGTGACCGGATACGACGCCCGCGGCGTCTGGCGTCGCTCGGTCTTCCGGACGCTCGCTTCGTCGCGCTGACACGGTAATGGCACATTCCGCCGCAGCTGTTGCGGCACCGTGACGCGCCCGCCCCGGGCGCGTCACATCGCGCAGGCAAGGTCCCCGGCCTCATTCCGATGACCTACCGTTCCGCGCCACCATGCACGCCCGATCTGCCGCGCCGCCTCGTCGGCCCCGGCTCCCTCGCCCTCGCCTTGCTCGCCGCCCCGCTGCTGTCCGCAGTGGCGCAAGTCGCTCCGGCACCACGTACCACTCCGGCAACCGCCGCCGCTGCGGCAACCCCGGCGAAGGAGGAGACGATCGCGCTCCAGCGTTTCGTCGTCACGGGTTCGAACATCGAGCGGCTCGACCTCGAGAAGGTCGTCCCGGTCTCGATCGTGGACCAAGACGCCATCACCGCTCGCGGCGCCGTGCTGCCGGCGGATCTGCTGACCTCCCTGCCTTCGGTCGTGAACCTGCCGGAAAATGAGACGCGCCTCGGTTCGTCCGGCGCGCGCGGCGACAACGCCAACCTCAACCTGCGCAACATGGGCGCGACCGCCACGCTCATCCTCGTGAACGGCCGCCGCATGGCCGTGAATCCGATGACCGCCGGGCTTTCGCAGGCGGTGAACGTCAACCAGCTGCCAACGCGGGGCATTGAGCGGATTGAGGTGCTGCGCGACGGCGCGTCATCGATCTACGGCTCCGACGCCGTCGGCGGCGTGATCAACTACGTCCTGCGTCGCCAGTTCGACGGCAGCGAAGCCTCCCTGCGGATCGGCGCCCCGGAACACGGCGGCGGCGAGAGCGTGCAGGGTTCCTACACGTTCGGGACCAGCCTCGACGGCGGCCGCGGACGCATCTTCGGCACGATCGAGGCGTTGTACCGCGACGCGCTGTTCCTCACCGAACGCGACTTCAGCCGCTTCGCCGACAGCTCGGCTCGCGCCGAACCGCCGTTCAACGTCGCCGGCGGGCCTTTCGACGCCCGCTCCGCCCGCGGCTACTGGCCGACCTTCCGCATCGGCACCGGCACCGCCGCCAATTACTTCCGTCCGGTCAACGGCACGCCCGCCCTGACGGCGGTCGCGCCGACTCGCACCGCGAATCCGGAGTTCTTCCTCGATCTGAACCAGTTCGGGATGGCCGCACCGCGCACCCGCCGCAGCAACGCGTTCGTGTCCGGCGAATTCGACGTCAGCGAGCGAATCACCGCCTTCGCCGATGTGTCGTACTACACCGCGCTGTCGACGATGCGGCGGCAGCCGCTGGCGCTGAACGCGCCGACCTCCGACCAGCTCATGGTCATGGCCATCGATAATCCCTTCAACCCGTACGGCTCCCGTTTCTACTCCGCCACCGGCACCCCCAACAGCGATGGCACGCCGCGCCTCACCGGCGCACCGCGGACCATCAGCTTCACCGCCATGACCCTCGCCGGGCTTGCCGCCGAGTCCGTCGACACCCGCGCCGATGTGATCCGCCTCGCCGCCGGACTCAAGGGACGCCTCGGTGGCTCCTGGTCCTGGGAGGGCTCGGGTTTCTACAATCGCGTGAAGGGCTCCGATGAGGCCTTCCGCGACGTGCGCGAAAGCCGTCTGCAACAGGTCCTCCAGCGCACCGACGCCAACGCCTACAATCCGTTCGGCTACACGTTCAAGGTGGAGAACAACGCCGTCGTCGCCGATCGTCCGTACTCCAACCCGCAGGCCGTCGTCGACGCCTTCTCCGAGGTCTACGTGCGCAACGCCACCAGCTCCATCACGAGCGGCGATGTCCGCACCGCCGGCACGTTGCTCGACGCGTGGGCCGGCCCGATCCGCACCGCCGCCGGCGCCGAGTACCGCCGCGAGACGCTCGACGATCTGCGTCCTCCGTTCAGCGGCGAAAATCCCGCCGGCTCCGGCCTGGATCCGCTCAACAACGACTTCCTCCTCCACCCGCCGCGGCCCGATGTCATCGGCCAGCGTCGCATCTCCAGCGTGTACGCCGAGTTGGTCGTACCGCTCATCGCTCCGAATCAGTCCCTGCCGCTGCTGCACTCCGTCGAGCTCACCGCGTCCGGCCGCTACGAGCGCTACAGCGACTTCGGCGACACCACCAAGCCGAAGGTCGGCCTGAACTGGCGCCCGGTACCCGCGGTGATGCTCCGCGGCTCCTATAACGAGGGCTTCATGGCCCCGAGTCTCGCCGCCCTCTTCACCAGCCCGCGCTGGACGATCTCCGCCGGCGCCGGCGACCCCGACAATTACCGCAACCCCGTGACCCGGGAGGGTCCGTACGTACAGCGCACCTACTTCGGCGGCAACCCTAACCTCAAGGCCCAGGAATCCGAGGGATTCACTTACGGCACCGTCATCGATGTCCCGGCCGTCAAGGGTCTGAGCGTCACCGCGGACTGGTGGCAGATCAGTCGCGAGAACCTGCTCGGACAGCGCAGCGTCGCCCAGATCCGCGACAGCGACACCGCCCTGCTCATCGCCTACACGCGTTCGCAGCTCGCCGCCGGAAAGGCGATCTCCACCATCGACGTCGGCAGCGGCACGCCCGCGTACAAGGGCGACCCGGATGTTGTGCGCTACGCGCTGACCCCTGAGGACGCTGCGGTCTTCGCAACCTACAACACCGCCAATGCCGCCACGCCCGACGCCCTCCGCGCCGCCGCCGGTCGCATCTTCTCCCTCAATCGGCCCTTCGTGAACATTTCCACCAGCGAGCATGCGGGGCTCGACCTTGGTCTCCGCTACGTCGTGCCCCAGACCCCGTTCGGCAACGTGGTCCTGAACACCGAGTGGTCCCGTCTGTCCAAGTCCGAGTCCACCCTCGCCCCGGCAAATCTTCCGCCGGTCCTGAACAACGGTCTCTACGCGGGCGGAGCCGCCCGCTGGCGCGGTACGACGACGGTCGCCTGGCGCCGCGGCGCGTGGTCGGCCCTCGCGGGCGCCTACTTCGTCGGCAAGACTCACGACTCCGGCGCGACCACCACCGCCGCGATCTATGAATCCCTCGGTCGCCCCGGCTACATCGAGCCGTTCTTCACCGGCAGCCAGACCGTCTACCGCCGCGTCGTCGATCCGGTCATCACGTACAACCTCACAGTGGGCTACAGCTTCGGCGCCGGCGCTCCGGTCTTCCTGCGCAATTCGAAGGTTTCGCTCGGCGTGGTCAACCTGACCGACAAGGAGCCGCCGTTGAACACCTCCGAGGGCTTCAGCTACGATCCGGGCGTCTTCCAGAGCCTGCTGCCGGGCCGGACGTGGTCCTTCGAGTTGACCCGCCGGTTCTGATCGACCGCCGCGGACGACGACGGTACGCCACCCCGTCGTCGTCCGCTGGTTAGTCCGGCCCCTGTTTCGCCGCTGGTCCGCCCCGCCCCTCGCCGCAACGTTCGCTCGTCATCCGTTCCCGCCGATGCTTCGCCTTCCCCGCCGCCTGGTCCAGCGCCAGCCCCTCCCCCGCCGAGTGGCCGGATGTCACCGCGTCCGGTTCGCGCTCGCCGCAGTCCTCACCGTGCTCGCCGCCGGGCCGGTGGGAGCTGCAACGGGCGCCGCCCCGGCCATTGCCCCGGCAACGACGACGGCCGGGGAGAGCGAGGCCGCCCGCGCGGCCCGCATCGCGGAAAATCGCGCGTGGATGCGGGCCTTGCCGAGCGCTCCGGAGCCCACCCTGCATCGCCGCGGACTGCGCGCCACCGAACTCGCCCGCTGGCCCGTCCGCGGCGCGAACCAAGGTGTCGCGGTCGACGCAGACTCCTTCTACGGAATCGGCAACTTCGTCGTGACCAAGCATCGCAAGTCCACCGGCGAGCAGGTCGCCGAGTGGATCGGGCTCCGCGGCGGTCCCATCATCCACCTCAACGGGGGACACGTGGTGGGGGACAAGCTAATCCTCGCGCACTCCAATTTCCCTCAGCTGCCGATGGCCAGCTCGATCGAGGTGTACGACACCGCAACGCTGAAGCCGCTCGCTTCCACGAGCTTGGGCATCCGGCTGGGCTCCCTGACCTGGGCGGAGAAGCGCGACGGGGTCTGGTGGGCCTGCTTCGCGAACTACAACGACGCTGTCACCACGCCGGGGTTTGACCAACGCTGGACCCACGTCGGCCGCTTCAACGAGGACTGGCGGCCGCTCGACTCGTGGCTCTTTCCACCGCAGGTCGTGGCTACGTGGGGCAAGAGCAGTTGCTCCGGCGGAAGCTGGGGGCCGGACGGTCTGCTCTACGTCACGGGTCACGATGCACCCGAACTCTACGTCCTGCGCCTGCCCCGCTCCGGCGTCACGCTGGAGTACGTGACCACGATTGAGGTGCCGTTCGAAGGCCAGTCGTGGGCCTGGGACCGCAGCGCCGAACCCGACCGGATCATCTACGGCATCAGCCGGGAACGGCACGAGGTGATCGCCGCCCGCATCCCGCCGGTCGTCGACGCTCCAGAGGCGCGCTGAAATTTCAGGGAAAATTCCTGAAACGCGGGGTTGCCTCGGGGCGGGGGCGGAGTTGCGTTGACGACGCGGGGCTCCGGAGCGTTCTGCTCCGCGCAGCGGCCCGCCTGCCTCACTCCACCCCGCGCCATGGATCCTGCCCGCGTCGCCCGCCCGCTTCTCCACGCTTTCTTCCTCGGCTCCGCCGGACTCTTCACTCCGTCGCTCGCCAGCGCCGCTGCACCCGCCGCCCCGGCACCCGCGGCACCCGCCTCAGCCAGCGCCGCCACGCCTCCCGCGGCCCTCAGCTTCAACCGCGACATCCGGCCCATCCTTTCGGAGAACTGCTTCCACTGCCACGGTCCGGACAAGAACCACCGGAAAGCAGACCTGCGTCTCGATGACCGCGACGCTGCCATCGAGGGCTTCGCGTGGGCTCCGGGCAGCCCGGAAACCAGCGAGGCGATCCAGCGCATCCTGTCCACCGATCCGGATGAGCAAATGCCGCCACCGGACTCCGCCCGCACGCTGACCGCCACCCAGAAGGCAACGCTGCAGCGCTGGGTCGCCGAGGGCGCCGCGTACGAGGCGCACTGGGCTTACGTCGCCCCGACACGGCCCGCGCTGCCCGCGTCCGCCGCTTCCGGTTCCGGTGCCCCCGGCTCCGGTGCGATCGATGCCTTCATCGACGCCGGGCTCGCCCGCGCCGGCCTGACGGCCTCACCGGAGGCCGACCGCCGTACGTTGATCCGCCGGCTGTCCCTTGATCTCACCGGCCTCCCACCCGCGCCCGCGGATGTCGAGGCGTTCGTCCGCAGCGCCAACCCCGAGGCCGCCTACGCGCGCCTGATCGACCAGTACCTCGCCTCCCCGCACTACGGCGAGCGGATGGCCGTGCCATGGCTCGACCTCGTGCGCTACGCCGACTCCATCGGCTTCCACAACGATGTGACGCTGCGTTACTGGCCGTACCGCGACTACGTCATCCGCGCCTTCAACCGGAACCTGCCCTTCGATCAATTCACGCGCGAGCAGATCGCCGGCGATCTCCTCCCCGGCTCCACACCCGAGCAACGCGTCGGCTCCGGCTACAACCGACTCCACCGCATCTCCGGCGAGGGCGGCATCCAGGACAAGGAGTACTTCGCCAAGTACGCCGCCGACCGGGTGCGTACGACCTCCACGGTGTGGCTGGGCGCGACCATGGCCTGCGCCGAATGCCACGACCACAAGTTCGATCCTTACACGCTGAAGGACTTCTACAGCCTCGCCGCCGTCTTCGCGGATCTCAACGAAAAGGGTGCCTACAATCTGAGCGGCGGCTTCACCCGAGAAAACCTCAGCGAGGAATCCCTCTTCAACACGCCGCAGGAGCGCGGCCGGATGGAGGCGCTCGAGGCCGAGATCGCCGCGCTGAACAAGCAGATCGCCGCGCCGACCGATGACCAGCTCGCGCCGGAGCGCGCCGCGTGGGAGGCCCGGATCGTCGCCGCCCACCAAGCCGGTCGCCTCGCCTGGAAACCGCAGCCGCCCCTCGCCGCACGCTCCACCGCCGGAACGCCGCTCATGATCGAGAAGGACGATGGCTCGATCGTCCCGGGCGGTGAAAATCCCCGCCAAGACACCTACATCGTCACCGTCGCCGCTCCGCTCAGCCAGGTCACGGCGCTGCGGCTGGAAACCATCAACGACGACCGTTTCCCGGGGGCCGACGTCGCGCGCGCGGGCTCCGGATTCTTCATCGCGGAAATCGAGGTCGCCGGCGCGGCGTCCGCCGACGCCCGTCCGACCCCGCTGCGCATCGCGTCCGCCTCGGCGAATCTCGGCAGCGAAGCGGGCTTCGACCCGAGCAAGGCCATCGACGGCGATCTCTCCACCGCCGCGACGCTGAACCGCGGGGGCGGCGGAGGCATCGCGCTCTACCTCGCCGAGCCGTTCACCGGCGGGCCCGATGCGCGCCTCACGGTTCGCATCCGCCACTCCGAGGCTCATCCGTACCAGCATCTCGGCCGCTTCCGAATCGCCCTCCACGACCAGCCGAATCCGGACCCCAATCCCGCCGGCATTCCCCAACGCACCCTCGATGCGATGCTGACGCCCGCCGCCCAGCGCACCGAGGAGGACCAGCGCCGCATCGCCTCCGATTTCCGCGTCAACGCTCCGTCCCTCGCGCCGCTGCGCGAGCGCCTGAACGCCGCGCGCATCGCCCGCGACGATCTCTACCGCCGCCTGCCGTCCATGCCGGTCTCGCGCAGCGTCACGCCGCGCGAACTGCGCGTCCTGCCGCGCGGCAACTGGATGGACGACAGCGGCCCCATCGCCGAGGCCGCCATCCCCGAATTCCTCGGCAAGCTCACCGCCCGCAACGGGAAGCGGGTCTCGCGCCTCGACTTCGCCGAATGGCTGGTGTCGCCGCAGAATCCGCTCACCGCCCGCACGTTCGTCAACCGGCTCTGGCGGCTCTACTTCGGCGAGGGGCTCACGCGCACCGTCGAGGATCTCGGCTCCCAGGGCGACTGGCCTTCACATCCCGAACTGCTCGACTGGCTCGCCGTCGAATTCCGCGAGAGCGGCTGGGACGTGAAGCACATGGTCCGCCTGATCACGAGCTCCCGCGCCTACCGCCGCTCGTCCATGCCGCTGCTGGGGGTCGAGGAACATGATCCGCTCAACCGGCTGCTCGCGCGCCAGAGCCGCTTCCGGCTCGACGCCGAATTCATCCGCGACAACGCCCTCGCCGTCAGCGGCCTGCTCGCGCCGCAGCTCGGTGGCCCGAGCGCCAAGCCGTATCAGCCCAAGGGATACTACGCGCCCCTCAACTTCCCGCGCCGCGAATACGTCGCCGACACGGGCGATCAGCTCCACCGCCGGGGCGTCTACACGCACTGGCAGCGGACGCTGCTCCATCCGAGCCTGATGGCCTTCGACGCCCCGGCGCGCGACGAGTGCACGACGCACCGGTCGACGTCCAACACGCCGCTGCAGGCGCTCGTCCTGCTCAACGACCCGACCTACGTCGAAGCCGCGCGGGTCTTCGCCGAGCGCATCCTGCGCCAGGGAGGCTGGACGTTCGCGGCGCGGCTGGACTGGGCGTTCGCCCGGGCCGTGGCGCGCCCGCCAACCGCCGAGGAGGCGCACGTGCTGCGTCAGCTCTTCGAGCAGCAGCGCACCCGTTACCGCGCCGACCCCGCCGGGGCCCGGGCCCTCGTCTCCACCGGCGAGGCACCGGTCGCCGCCGACCTTCCGGAGGCCGAACTCGCGGCGTGGACCGCGGTGTCCCGCGCCTTGCTCAATCTCCACGAGACCGTCACGCGTTCCTAAGCCTCTCTTCGCCCCATCTTCCGCGATGCACCCGTCTTCCCTGCACCTCGAAGCCCTCACCCGCCGCGCTTTCCTCGGTCGTTCCGCCGCCGGCGTGGGCTCGCTCGCCCTCGGCTCGTTGCTCAATCCGTCGCTCTTCGCCGGCGACAATGGTCCGTGGAAGGGCGTGCTGGACCAACTGCACCACCCGGCGCGCATCAAGCGGGTCATTTATCTCTATCAGGCGGGCGGCCCGTCGCACCTCGAGACGTTTGACCCGAAGCCAAAGCTCGCCGCCATGCACGGCACCGCGATGCCGGAGTCGTTCACTCGCGGCCAGCAGATCGCCCAGCTGCAGGGCAAGGAACTCAAGTGCTACGGTCCGCAGTTCGGCTTCCAGCGCTTCGGAAAATCCGGTCAGGAGATCTGCTCGCTCTTCCCCGAGATCGGCAGCGTCGCCGACGATGTCTGCATCATCCGCTCGATGTACACCGAGCAGATCAATCACGATCCGGCCCACACGTTCATGAACACGGGCTCGATCATCGCCGGTCGCCCGAGCATGGGATCGTGGCTGCTCTACGGTCTCGGCACCGAAACCGAGGAGTTGCCCGGCTTCATCGTCCTCATGTCCCAGGGCCGCGGCGGCCAGATGCAGCCCATCGCCGCCCGCCAGTGGCACAGCGGCTTCCTGCCCAGCCGCTTCCAGGGCGTGAAGTTCCAGTCCGTCGGCGATCCGGTGCAGTACATGCAGCCCCCCGCCGGCGTCACCTCCGCCGACCAGGAGGAGATCATCGACGTCGTCAACCAGCTCAACCGCCGCCAGCACGACGCCGTCGCCGATCCGGAGATCGCCACGCGGATCAACCAGTACGAGATGGCGTTCCGGATGCAGACGAGCGTCCCGGGGCTGATGGATCTGTCCAAGGAGCCGACCCGCACGCTCGAGGCCTACGGGGCCCGGCCGGGTGACGGGAGTTTCGCCTCCAACTGCCTGCTCGCCCGTCGTCTCGCCGAGCGGGGGGTGCGCTTCATCCAGCTTTACCACCGCGACTGGGACCATCACGACGACGTCGCCCACGTGAAGTACAAGGCTGAGGAGGTCGACCGTCCCACCGCCGCCCTCATCCGCGACCTCAAGCAGCGAGGGCTCTGGGACGACACGCTGATCGTCTGGGGCGGGGAATTCGGACGCACGCCGATGGCCCAGGGCAAGGGGCGCGACCACCACATCAAGGGGTTCTCGATCATGCTCGCCGGCGGCGCCATCCGCGGGGGCATGAGCTACGGCGCCACCGACGAACTCGGCTACGCGGCCGTCGACAAGCCCGTCAGCGTGCACGACCTGCACGCGACGATGCTGCACTTGTTCGGCGTCGATCACACCCGCCTCTCCTACCGCTATCAGGGACGGCAGTTCCGGCTCACCGACGTGTTCGGCAACGTGGTGAAGCCGATCCTGACCTGACGCTGCGGCCCGGCGGTCCCACGCTGGCGCAGTCGCTGGCGAGCACGGTATCGTTCCGCGCCGCGCGTCACGGCAATCGCGCCAAGGTGCGTCGCGAGCGTTTTCCCCCGGGGTCGGATACGCGCCACGGCGGATGGTTTGGACGCCGTCCGGTCGCGATGTGCGTGCCAGCGCCCGAGCCCGACCACCGCGCCCAGCCCGCGGCGGGCACGAAAAAGGCCGCCGCGCGCGAGGCGAACGGCGGCCCGAAAATCCTTGGCGCGATCAGCGCGAGGCCGCCAGCGCCGCGCGGAGCACCGGCTCCATCACCGCCGCCTGGCGCATGAAGCCGAGGTCGTTGGCGTGCGAAGCATCGGTCGCGCCTTCCGTGTCGTCACCGTAGAGGTGATCGCCCTCGATGTAGTAGAGTCCTTTGACGCCTTCCTGCAGGAGGCCTTCGTAGGCCGCCCGCAGCGCCGCGTGGTTCTCGTCGTGGAACTTCGCTTTGCCGGGCGTGATCCAGTCGTTCGTGTAGCGGCGATCCTCCACGAGCACGATCGGGGTGTGCGGGCGGGACTTGCGGATCTGCCGGACGAGCGGCGCGGTGCGCTCGGTCACGCCGCCCGGACCCATGTTCGGCAGGCAGTCGATGACGTAGACGGCCGCGTCGATGTCGACGAGGAAGGCACCGACCGCCGCATCCATCCGTCCGTTGCCCGAGAAACCGAGATTGACCACCGGCAGGTCGAACCGTCGGCCCAGAATCGCCGGGTGCACCATGCCGGGCCGCGAGGCGCAGGCACCGTGGGTAATCGAGGTGCCGTAGAAGACGATCGGCCGCGGGCGCGGCGCGAGTCCCTCAAAGGCCGCTCCTGCAGGCACGCCGATGCTCATCGACTCCACGCCGTTGTACAGCGGGAGGTACGCCGCGTACTCGCGGAGACCAGGGGCGAGGTCCTTGATGATTTCGACCTTCACCTCCTGCGCGTCCGGACGGGTCACCCCCACCCAGCGCCACTCGCCCTTCGTGTTCCGGGCGTAAAGGTCCACGCCGCTGACGCCCGTCGCCGGCATGTGCGGCATGCCCAGTTGCGCCTTCATCAGCTTGTAATGCACGTGAATGGAGGACGCATCGGTGCGGAAGCGGACCACCATGCCGGTCGAGTCGCGGCTGAGGTTCCAGACTTTGTCGGTCACGGTCTTCTGCGCCTCAGCCGGGAAGCGGTCGAACCAGCGCGCGCGCGGACGCTCCGTCCACTCGCGGCCTTCCACGCCCCACGTGGTGACGTCGTGCCAGGTGAGCGCCGCCGCCGCACCTTGGCTCGCCCCCATCGTGGGATCGAGCCGCGCCACGCCGCTCGGCGCGGGCGCCGCCGCCGGGGCGGTTGCGGGCTGCGCCGCCAGCGAACCGGCAAGCGCGAGAGCCATGAGGGACAAAACGGGCGCAGCGATGCGCCGCAGGGACAATGAGGTCATGGGAAAAAAGCGGGGTTGGGGCGGAAACGGCGCCGGGAGTTCGGCCCACGCCGTCCCGGCGACGCCGACAATCCGCCCGCCGACAAGCCGCGTTCAAGCCGATTTCTGCCGCCCGCGCGAAAACCCGCGCTTTACCCCGTCGCGCCGAGCGTCACCGTATTGGCCCATGCCCAACCCTTGGACTGGACGAGGTAATCCGTACACCCGCGAGGAAGTACGCGCGCGCCTGCAGGCGACACTCGACAAGGGCGATGCCCTCATCGCCGCCGGCGCCGGCACCGGCATCAGCGCCAAGTTCATCGAACGCGGCGGCGCCGATCTCATCATCATCTACAACAGCGGCCGTTTCCGCATGATGGGCCACGGCTCCACCTGCGGTCTCATGGCCTACGGCGATGCCAACGCCATCGCGATGGAGATCGGCGAGTACGAGGTGCTCCCGGTCGTCGAGGACGTCCCCGTCATCTGCGGCGTCCACGCCTCCGACCCGCGCCGCCGGATGTGGCACTGGCTGGGCAAGGTGAAGGAGATGGGCTTCTCCGGCGTGAACAACTTCCCGACGCACACCATCGTCGACGGCCACTTCCGCCAGGTCCTTGAGGAGACCGGCATGAGCGTCCGCAAGGAATACGAGATGGTCGCCCTCGCCCGGAAGATGGACCTGTTCTCCATCGTCTACGTCGCCACGCCCGAGGAGGCGGTCGAAATGGCCAAGGCCGGTGCCGACGCCATCATCGCCCACGTCGGCACCACCGTCGGCGGCAGCGTCGGCGTGCGCCAGGCCGTCGTCAGCTGGGACCACACGCTTCAGGTCACGCAGGACATCATCCGCGCCGCGCGGCAGGTCCGAAACGACATCTTCTTCCTCTGCCACGGCGGTCCGATCAACACGCCGTCCGACGCGAAACGCGTGCTCGAGGGCACCGACGCCGTCGGCTTCGTCGGCGCCAGCAGCCTGGAACGCATGGGCGTCGAGGAGTCCCTCACGTCCCTCACCCGTACCTTCAAGTCGCTCAAGGCCCCCGCGGCCCGCCGTTCCAACTAGGCCACCTCCGCTTCGTCCGCGTGGTTCGTTTCGTTCGTTTTGACCGTTTCGGCCGTTTTGCCCGTTCTGTTGGTTTCGTTCGCTTCGTAGTTTTCCCGCCTGCTCCGCCCCGGGCGGCACCGCCGCCCGGGAGCCTCCGCGTGCGGTTCCACCTCACCCCAACGCCCCTGCCCCGCGATCCATGAATCCCGCCGACCGCCGCTTTGTCACGCTTGCCGAGGCCGCCCGCGAGTCCAACGCGTGGACCCACAACGACTGGCTCTGCCGTCCCGACCTCGTCGCTGCCGACAAGCTGCTCTTGGTGCGCGCTCACATGCCAGCCCACCACTGCCACCCGTTCCACCGGCACCCGCACCGCGAGGAAATCCTTTACGTGGTGTCCGGCCGCGCCGAGCAATGGGTCGGCGAGACCCATCGCCTCCTCCGCGCCGGCGAGATCGCCCACATCCCCGCCGGTTTCATCCACGCGACCTACAATCCCCACGACGAGGCCCTCGTCTTCCTCGCGATCCTCTCCCCCGCCACCCTGCCGGCCGACCTCGCCGCCGTCGCCGACCCCGAGGACGTCTCCACCCAAGCGCCGTGGACGACGATCCGCGAGGGCCTCCCGCCCTGCGCGACGCTGCAGTGAGGCGCGGACGGCGCCGCCCCGCCTCGTCCGCCCTCTGTTCCAAGCCCCTTTTCGCTCTTCCCCCGTGACCCTGCCCCGCTTCCTCCGCCTCGTTTCCGGATTTGTCTTCGCCGCCGCGACCGCCGCGCTCCTCGCGTCGGCCGTCAGCGCCGCTCCGCTACGGGTCTTCATCCGCTCCGGCCCCAAGACCCACGGGCCGGGCGCCCACGATCACCCGCGCTTCCTCGCCGAGTGGACCACCCTTCTCACCGAGCGCGGGGTCGTCACCCGCGGCGCATCCCGCTTCCCCACCGCCGAGGAACTCGCCGAGACCGACGTCCTCATCCTCCACGCCCCCGAGGCCGGCAACATCGCCAAGGGCGACGAGCGCGAGGCGCTCGACGGCTTCCTCCGCCGCGGCGGTGGCATCGTCGTGATCCACGCCGCCGCCGTCTCGCGCGATCCCGACTGGTACCGCACGATCATCGGCGGGTCCTGGCGCTTCGGCACCACGCGCTGGTTGGAGGGTCCGCTCCACCTCTACTTCACCGACCGCGTCCACCCGATCCCTACCGGCGCCTCCAACTGGGCCATGGACGACGAAATCTACTACGATCTCGATCTCCAGCCCGAGGCCCGCGTCCTCGCCGCATCCTACACGCCCAAGGCCTCCGGCGCCCGCAACGCCGCCGCCCAGAAACGCGCCGAGGAACTCACTGGCGGCGGCAAGAAGGTCAGCGTCTACGACTACCAGCCGCAGATGTGGACCTACGAGCGCACGCTGGAGGGAGCGAAGCGCCCCTACCGCGCGTTCGTGTCGTTGCCCGGCCACTACTACGCCACTTTCAACCGGCCCAACTACCGCGCCTTGCTGCTGCGCGGCATCGCCTGGGCCGCCGGGCAGGACAATGTCGACGTCCTCTGCCGCCCGGAGGAACTCGGCGATGGCCTGCGCTACGTCGAGGGCGGTCCCGTCGCCCCCGCCCAAGCCGCCGCCACGCTCGAGGTGCATCCGGAGTTCACGGCCAAGCTCGTCGCCGCCGAGCCGCTCGTCACCAAGGTGATGAACATCGACTGGGACGAGCGCGGCCGCCTCTGGGTCGGCGAAACCCCCGAATACCCCAACGGCCGCCGCGTCCCGAACGTCACGCCGTGGAAGGAAACGGGCTCGCTCCACCCGACCCGCACCGACCGGCCCGCCGAGGACCGGATCTCCTGGCTGGAGGATTCCAACGGTGACGGCGTGATGGACCGCAAGGTCGTCTTCGCCGATGGTCTCGAGTTGGTCACAGGTTTTGTCCTCTACCGCCGCGGGGTCATCGCCGCCACCGCCCCCGACATCTGGTTCCTCGAGGACGCCGATGGCGACGGCCGCGCCGACCGCCGCACCAAGCTCTACACCGGACTCGGCATCGCCGACACCCACGCCGTCATCAACAACCTGCGCTGGGGCCTCGATGGCTGGATCTACGCGACCCACGGCTACAGCCGCGGCGAGGTCACTTCCCCCGACGGCCGCACCGCCTTCGGCGTGGCCAACAACGGCGTCGTCCGCTTCAAGCCCGATGGCTCCGCGTTCGAGCAGTACAGCAGTCGCGGCGGCAACACGTGGGGCCTCGAGATCACGTGGGATGGGCAGGTCATCTGGACGCAGCCGACCAGCGGCACCGTGCTCTTCCACACGCTGCTGCCGGAGTCGATCCTCGCCAAGGGCCGCATCCCGGGCACCACGTCGTGGAAGGGGATGATCACCGGCCAGCGGACGTATCCGCTGATGAACTGGACCGAACAGGCCTACGTGCAGATCGACCAGGTCGGTCGCTTCACCGCCGCCGCCGGGTGCGCGATCTACGACGGCGGGGCCTGGCCCGATCGCTGGAAGGGTAGCTACTTCACCGGCGAGCCCACCCTGAACATCGTTCATCACCAGTTCCTCCGTCCCGAGGGCCCGAGCTACCGCACCGAAAAGGAGGCCGGATTCGACGAAACCGAATTCATTCGCAGCCGCGATCTGTGGTTCCGCCCAATCGAGACCCGCATCGGCCCGGATGGCGCGCTCTACGTCGTCGATTTCTACAATCAGGCGGTGATCCACAATGACACGCGCGGCCCCGTGCACGGGCCGGCCAACGCGGCGCTCCGTCCGGACCGCGACCACCACTTCGGCCGCATCTGGCGCATCCAGCATCGCGAGGCCCGCACCCTGCCGGATCCGCAACTCAACCCGAGCGACGCCGCCAGCCTCGTCCGCGCCATCGAATCCCATCCCAACCAGCACGTCCGGGCCACGGCGTGGCGCCTGCTCCGCGAAAACTTCCCGGGCCACTCCGCCATCACCGCCCCCGCCCGCCGCATGGGCAGCCCGGCCGAGCGCGCCTACGAGGAGGCCCGGTCGGCCACCAGCGACGCGGCCCGGCGCGCCGTGCTCAATCGTTTCGCCGAGGCGTCTGATGACTGGACCCGGTCCGCCCTCGTCGCCGCCGCGACCGAGCATCCGGCCGACTTCCTTGCGGCCGCCCTCGCCGATGCGCGCGGTCCCGTCTTCACGCCGTTCATCTCCGCCGTCCTGCCTTCGCTCCCCGCCTCGGGCCGGGCGGTCGTCGTGAACGCCGTGGCCGCCGCGGGCTCCGACGCCCTCGCGACCACCGCGCTCCGCAGCCTCATGGCCACTCCGGGCACCGCCGGTCCCGCCGCCGCCGATGAGCTCGCGTCCCTCCGCCGCCTCCTCCAACGCCCGGGCACCGCAGTCGCCGCCTTGCCGCTCGCCGTCCGGGACGATCGTCGCAGCCAGCTTGCCGATCTGACCGAGCCGCTCACCGCCCACTTGCTCGCCTGCCTCGTCGCTCCCGACACCGCGGACGCGGATCGTCTCGATGCGGCGCTGAGCCTGCTCGCCTTGCCCGCCCGCCGCGCCGCCGTGATCGAGCGCGTCACGACGCTGCTCACCGCTCCCGCCACGCCCGCAAAGCTGCAGCCCCCGCTGCTCGCCGCGCTCGGTGCCATCGGCGGCGACGATGCCGGCCGCGCGCTGATCTCGATCTGGGCCAGCACGCGCACCGCAAACGCCTTCGACCAGATCCTCCGCCGCGTCGAATTCACCCGGCTCCTCCTCGGCGATCTCGCCGAGGGTCGCATCAATCCCGCCAGCCTCAACCTCGGCGACGTCGCCCGCCTGCGCACTCATCCGAATCGCGATCTCGCCCGCGACGCCGCCACGTTGATGGCCAAGCTCAACCCGGTCGCGGTCCAAAAGGACGAGCTCATCGCCCGCCTCACCCCCGAGGTGGAGAAACCAGGCGACTTCGCCCGCGGCCGCGCTGTCTACGCCGCCGCCTGCGCGGTCTGCCATCGCCACAACGACGTCGGCCTCGTCGACATCGGACCCCCGCTCAGCGGCATGGGCGCCCACGGCCCCGCCACCCTGCTCGTCCACATCCTCGATCCGAACCGCGAGGTCGATCCGAGCTTCTGGCAGTGGAATGTCACGACCAAGAAGGGCGAGACACTCTCCGGCATCATCGTCAGCGAAAACGCCTCCGGCCTCACGCTGCGCTCCCTCGGCGGTGATCACGAGTTGCGGACCGAGGACATCGCCAGCCGCGAGAACACGCGCCGCTCCCTCATGCCCGAGGGTTTCGAGGGCATGGGCTCCGAGGGGCTTCGCGACTTGCTGACCTATCTCTGTTCCGCCGATCAGGGTTTCCGGGTGCTCGACCTTCGCGATGCCTACACGGCGAACAGCCGGCGCGGCATGTTCCGCCGCGAGGACGCGACGCAGGAGACGATTTCCGTGCAACGCTTCGGCGACGTGAAGGTCCACGGGGTCCCGTTCTTCGTCATGGATCCCGCCAAGTCCGCCACCGGCCGCAACGTCATCGCCCTTAAAGGCGGCGCGGGCTCCGACCATTTCTCGGAGGACTTCCCGCGCCGCGTCGTGCTGCCGGTCAATGCGGCCGTTTCGTCGCTCCACCTGCTCGGCGGCCTCGGCGGTGGCGCCTGGCCGCAGGGCGGCGAGGCGACCAAGGGCCAGCCGGTGCTCAGCGTCACCGCCGTCTTCGCCGACGGCACGCGTGAGGAGCACGTGCTGCGCAACGGCGTTCACTTCGCCCGCTACGACAGCGCCGATGACCTGCCGGGCATCAAGGTGGCCGAGGGACTCACGCGCGAGGGCCGCGCCCGCCTCATCTCCCTGCCGCTGCGCTCCGCCGGTCTCGTCCGCCAACTCGAGCTCGAAAGCTACGACAACGACGTCGTTCCCTGCACGCTCGCCGTCACGGTCGAGCTCGCGCGCTCCGATGCGGCCGCCACGCCGGAGTCGGCCGGGCCAAACGCCGCCGCTGCACCGGCGGCCGCCAGCGCTGCCGCCGCCGCGACCCCGGTTGCGAGTTCCGCCGCCGCCCCGGACGCCATTGGTCCGCGCGAGGGCAGCAAGGGCGACCAGCCCCTGCCCGAGACACGACCCGTCCGCTGGGAGGCCGGCAAGACGCGGGTCATGCTGATCGGCGGCGGGAGCTCGCATGATTTCGCGGCCTACTTCGACGCGGTCGACCGCGCGATGCTGCAGGCGGCCGGGTTCACGGTGCATTACACCGAGGACCGCGATCAGGCGGCCGCCGAGCTCGCGAGCGCCGACGTCGCGGTGGTCAGTGTCAACCGCAAGCACTTCGACACGCCGCAGTACCGCGCCGCGCTGATGGCGTTCGCTCAGGCGGGCAAGGGCATCGTGCTGCTCCACGCCGGCACGTGGTTCGCCTACCCGCAGTGGCCGGAACTCAACGCCGTCCTGGTGGGCGGCGGCTCCCGCGGCCACGATCGTCTCGGACCCTTCACCGTCCGCAATGTGCAGCCGCAGCATCCGGTCATGCGCGGCGTGCCGGAACGCTTCGAGGTCACCGACGAGCTCTACTACGTGAACGCCGAGCCCACCCGTCTGCCGCCGGGCACGTCCGCGATCGAGATTCTCGCGGAGACGTCCCCGAGCCAGAAGTACGGCACGCCTCATCCGTCCGTCTGGGTCACGCGCCATCCTCAGGCCCGCGTCGTCGGCATCGCCCTCGGCCACGACCAGCGCATGCACGACCATCCCGCCTTCCGCACGTTGCTCACCAACGCCGTGCGCTGGACCGCGCGCCGCGAGTAGCCCGGCTCCCCTCCGCGCCACGCCGTCCCGAGCTCATTCGCCCTCTCCCCCGCCGCCGGCGCGACCCGCCGCGGCACGCGCCGGCCGCACGATCCCGCCCGATTCCACCGCCAACCGCCCGGTCCCACCGCCACCCACCCGGGACCGCCGCACTGCCTCCGCTCCGCACGTCAACCGCACCCCGACCCGCCATGCCGACCGTCGCCATCCTGGGCACCTACGACTCCAAGGGCCCCGAACTCGCCTTCGTCGCGGACCGCCTGCGTAGTCTGGACTTGGATACGCTGCGGATCGACGTGGGTTCGCTGGAGGCCCCGACGGTTCCGGTCGATGTCCCGCGGGAGACGGTGCTCGCCGCTCTGCCCGAAGACGCGCGGGCGACGCTGGCGCGGCGCGACCGCGGGGAATGCGTCGCCCTGATGGCGCGCGCCGCCGCCGCGTACGTCGGCCGTCTGGCTTCCGAGGGCCGCCTGCAGGGCATCATCTCGGTCGGCGGCGGCGGGGGCACCGCCATCGGCACCGCGGCGATGCGCGCCCTGCCCATCGGTCTGCCCAAGGTGATGGTGTCGACGCTAGCGAGCGGCCAGACCGCTCCGTACGTCGGGACATCCGACCTCGTGATGATTCCCGCGATCGTCGACGTCGCGGGCCTGAACCGGATCTCCCGGACCATCTTCGAGAATGCCGCCGGCGCCCTGCAGGGCATGGTCGCCGCCGCCGAGGCGCGCCGCGGACGGCCCGCCGTCGACCGGCCGATCGTCGTCGCCAGCATGTTCGGCAACACCACCGCCTGCGTCACCGAGGCCCGCCGGATCGTCGAGGCCGCCGGCTACGAGGTGCTCGTCTTCCACGCCACCGGCACCGGAGGGCGCGCGATGGAGGCGCTGATCGACAGCGGGCTCGTCGCCGGGGTCCTCGACATCACCACCACGGAATGGGCCGACGAACTCGTCGGCGGCATCCTCGGGGCCGGTCCGACCCGGCTCGAGGCCGCCGGACGCCGGGGCGTTCCCGCGATCGTGACGCCGGGTTGCCTCGACATGGTGAACTTCGGCGAGCCGGCCACCGTGCCGGCCCGCTTCGCCGGGCGCACGTTCTACCAGCACAATCCGCAGGTCACGCTGATGCGGACCAGTCCCGAGGAGGCGGCGCGGCTCGGCGAGATCATCGCCGGGAAGCTCAACGCCTACACGGGTCCGGTGACGCTGCTCCTTCCCCGCGGGGGCATCAGCATCATCAGCGCCCCGGGCCAGCCGTTCCACGCCCCGGCTGCGGATGACGCGCTCTTCGCCGCGCTGCGCCGCCTCCTGCGTCCGGACATCCCGGTGATCGAATCCCCCGCCGCGATCAACGATCCGGCGTTCGCCCGCGCCTGCGCGGAGGCGCTGCTGGTTTCGCTTCGGACCGCTCCCGGACCGCGCCGCGTGGGATGAGTCGGCGGACCCCCGGCCCGCCGATCGAGGCCGGGGCTTGCGAAGATGGGTCGTCGAAGCCCCGCCAGCCGGGACGCAGCGCCGCGTCGCCGGTCCGCCGTGGCCACACCGGCTTTGGGCGGCCTGCACGCTCGACGGCGCGACGCAAAGCCGCGAAGCTCACGCGATCCTTCCCGCCATGCGCGTCCTGCTCGCCTTCGACAAGTTCAAGGACTCCCTCACCGCACCCGCCGCCTGCAGCGCTGCAGCCGCGGCGCTGCGCGAGGTGCGGCCCGACTGGACCGTCGATGCCTGCCCGCTGGCGGACGGCGGCGAGGGTTTCGCCACGATCCTGACCGACGCCGCCGGGGGATCGCACCACCGCATCACCGTCACCGGCCCCCGCGGCACTCCGGTGTCCGCCCTCTTCGGCCGCGTCCGCTACGGCAACATCCCGCCCGCCGCCCGCCAGCGTCTGCCGACGGCAAACGCCCGCGAGGGCGACGAAATCGCCGTCGTGGAAATGGCCGTCGCCAGCGGGCTCGCCTTGCTCCGCCCGGAGGCGCGCGATCCGTGGCAGGCAACCTCGGTCGGCACCGGCGAACTGCTCCGCGCCGCCGCCGCCGGCACCGTCGGCGTCCTCCTCGGCGTCGGCGGCAGCGCGACGCACGATCTGGGCCTGGGCGCGCTCGCCCGGCTCGGTTTCCGTTTTTTGGACACAGACGGCAGACCGGTGGATCCGCCGGTTCCGGCGGCGTGGCCGCGGATCGCCCGCGTCGTTCCACCGGCCGGGAACCCGCTCCCGCCGGTCGCAATCGCGGGCGACGTCACCAACCCGGTTCTGGGACCCCGCGGCGCGGCCGCCGTGTACGGTCCGCAGAAGGGTCTCCGCGCGGAGGACCATGGGCGGCTGGAGTCCGAGACTTCCCGGCTCGCCCACGCCCTCGCCGCCGCGTGCGGGTGCTCGCCCGACACGCTCGCCACTCCGGGCGGCGGCGCGGCGGGTGCGATGGCGTTCGGTCTGCTCGCCGGCCTCGGGGCGCGGATTGTCCCGGGCTTCGACTTGGTCGCGGATTGGCTCGACCTCGAGCGCCGCCTGCATGCGGCCGACCTCGTGATCACGGGCGAGGGCCGGTTCGACGCCAGTTCGCTCGAGGGCAAGGGTCCGGGCGCCGTGGCCCGCCGCGCGCTCGAACTCGGTCGCCCCGTCCACCTCTTCGCCGGGCAGATCGCCAGCGTCGAGCGCCCGGGCCTGCATCTGCACGCGATCACGCCGCCGGGCACGCCGCTCGCCGAGGCTCTCCGTCAGGCGCCCCAAAATCTGTCGGCCTCCGTGTCCCGCATCTTCACGCCCGCTTCCCAAGCCGGGTCCGGAACGCCCTGAGGCTGCGTTTGGCGGGAAACGATTCCGCTGGCGATGTGAGGGTTTCGGCATTCCCTCCCTGATGCCATGATCAACTTCTCGGCTCCCGATCTGACCCAACATCCTCCGCGCAGCCTGCGGGTCCGCCTCGGCGGCTACGCCCACCTGCCCCGCCTGCTCGACAAGGCCCGCGCCGTCCTCGCCGGCAAGGGCTCCGATTACCACTATAACTGCCCGCTCGATAAGCTCTTCTTCGCCTTCACCGGCATCGATTCCGAGGCGATGCTCGCCGAGATCAAGACCGGCAAGACTGACCTTGAAATGCTCGCCTGGGTCGGCGAACGCGCCAAGCGGCTCCCGCACGAGGTCATCGCATGGTCCGCCTGGGTTGAACAGGTCGGCCCCGGCGGCAAGGACGGCCACGAATGGATCGCCAGCGTCCTCGGCGAGCGCAACTCCGACCGCGACGACATCCGCTCCTTCGCCGACCTGCTCGATCACGACGACTACCTGAGCTACGGCGGCAAGGCCTGAGTCGTTCCTCAGTCACCCGCTAGGTTTTCGAACCGGACGCGGCCGTCGGCCCGTCCGGTTTTTTATGAAAGCTAGGCTTCCGTCAGCTCCCTCTGCTCGTTTCTTTGAACCCGTGCCGTCGTTCGCCCCGCTGCCCTTCCTCACGCTCCGTCTCGCGACCTCCGCGGCGCTTGTCGCCCTTGCTGGATCGATCCCGGCCCACGCGCAGATCGGCGACAACGCAGACCGTCCCGGCGTGGTGCAGACACCGCTGGTGCCCGCACACCTGATCCCACCCTCTCCCGCGCTCAGCCCGGAGGAAGCCCTGACCAGCTTCCGGGTCGCCCCCGGGTACCGTCTCGAAATCGCCGCCGCCGAGCCCCTGGTGCAGGAGCCCGTCTTCGCCCACTTCGGCCCCGACGGCCGTCTCTGGGTCGTGGAGATGCGCGGCTACATGCCGGACCTCGACGGTCAGGGCGAGGACCTTCCCACCGGCCGGATCGTCGTGCTCCGCGATCGCGATCGCGACGGGCGCTACGATGAGTCGCAGGTCTTCCTCGATGAACTGGTTCTCCCCCGCGCCCTCGCCCTCGTCGACGACGGCGTGCTGGTCGGCACGCCGCCCGAGCTGGCGTTCTGGCGCGACACCGATGGCGATGGACGGGGCGACACGAAGGAGGTCGTGGCGACCGACTTCGGCGTCATGACCGACCCCAAGCGCCCGTTCCTCGCCAATCCCGAACGCGCTCCCAACAGCCTGCTGCGGCACACCGACAACTGGATCTACACCGGCGCGTACACGCGCAAGTTCCGGCGCGTCGGCGGCGTCTGGGAAACCGCCCCCACGCTGTTCCGCGGACAATGGGGGCTGTCGCAGGACGACGCCGGGCGGCTCTACCACAACTCCAACAGCGATCACCTGCGCGTGGACGTGATCCCGTCCAACTACCTGAAGCGCAACCCGCACTTCCCCCGCCTGCCAGGCGCCAACGTCAACGCCGCCGCCGACCAGTTCGTCTGGCCGGGCCGCGTCAACCCCGGCATCAACCGCGGCTACAAGCAGGATTTCCTCCGCGAGAACGGGCGGCTGAAGGAGTTCACCGCCGCCTGCGCTCCGTGGATCTACCGCGGCGACCTGCTGCCGGAATTCTCCGGCAACGCCTTCGTCGCCGAGCCCGCCGGCAACCTCATCCGCCGCTCCGTCCTGACCGCCACCGAGGGCACGGTCCGCGCCCAGAACGCGCACGACCGCGGGGAGTTCATCACGTCGACCGACGAGCGTTTCCGTCCGGTCAACTTCACCACCGGTCCCGACGGTGCCCTCTACATCGTCGATCTCTACCGCGGCGTGCTGCAGCACCGCATCTCCCTGACGTCGTACCTCCGGCGCCAGAGCGAGGAACGCGGGCTGGCCACGCCGCTCCACCGGGGCCGCATCTACCGTCTGGTGCCCGACGGTCGTCCGAGTCCGCGCGTGGGAGACATTCCGGCGCGACCGCTGGCGGCGTGGGTCGATGCGCTGTCCCACCCGAACGCGTGGTGGCGGGAAACCGCGCAGCGCCTGCTCGTCGAGTCGGGTGACCGCCGCCTTGTGCCCGCGATCACGGCCGTCGCCATCGGCGACGGTCCGGCCGTGGGCAAGGTGCACGCGCTCTGGACGCTTTCCGGACTGAACGCGCTGGATCCCGCGTTGGCGCGTCGGGCGCTGCGCGATCCTTCGCCACGGGTGCGGTCGGCCGGCATCCGCCTCCTGGAGCCCTCCCTGAGCCAGCCCGCCGCCCGCGCCGATCTCGATGCGGTGCTGGCGCAGCTGCAGGACCCGGACTCGTTCGTCCGGCTGCAAGCCGCGCTCAGCACCGGGGGCATCGCCGATCCAGCGGTCGATGCCGCCCGTCTCGCCGCCGTGCTCGCCGACCCGACGCACGTGCACCTGCGCAGCGCGTTTCTCAGCGGCATCCGCGACCGCGAGCTCCCGCTGCTCACGCGCCTCCTCGAAAGCGGCAACACCGAGGCGGTCGCCCTGGCGCTCGCGAGCGATCTCGCCGGGGGCGTCTTCGTCGCGCGCGAACCGGCCGCGATCGCCCAGGCCGTGGGCGCCGCGGCCCGGGCCGCCCCGGAGCTCGGGGCCAGCGTGCTCGCGGGCTTCGCCACCGTGGCCAACGCCTCTCCGCGAGCCGTCACGCTTCCGGAGGAGCCGCAAGGCTGGACCCAGCTTGCCGTGCTTCCCGCCGCAACCAAGCCGGTCTCCGATCTCACCACGCTCCTGCGCTGGCCCAACAAGCCCGGCCTTGAGGCCGCTGCCTCGGTCGCCCCCCTCACTCCCGCCCAGGAAGTGCGCTTCGCCAACGGTCGCGCCCTGTTCGCCGGCATCTGCGCCGCGTGCCACCAGGCGGACGGCCGCGGGCTGGATGGCGTCGCCCCGCCGCTGCTGGATTCCCAATGGGTCCTCGGCCCACCCGAGCGCACCATCCGCATCGTGCTCCACGGCGTCCGTGGGCCGATCGTGGTGCTCAACCAGTGGTACACCGGCGACATGCCCGGACTCGGCGGGCTCGATGATCATCAGGTTTCCGCCGTCCTCACTTACCTGCGCCGCGAGTGGGGGCACACCGCCAGCGCCGTCGATCCCGAGGACGTGGCCGCGGTGCGCGCCGCGACCGCGGGTCGCAATGATGCGTGGACCCAGGATGAGCTGAACCTCATCAAGCCCGCCCCCGTCGCCCGGCGCTGAACCGTCTTCCCCCTGCTCCGCATGCTGCTCCGCTCCCTTCCCCGCGTCCTCGCGCTCGCCACGATCAGCGTACTCAGCCTCGGTCGGACGGTCTTGGCCGCCCCCGCCGCCACCGCTCCGGCGTATGACTTCTACCTCTGCTCCACCGTCGCGCGTCACTACATCATCGGTTCAAAGGTCGTGAGCGCCAACGGGCTCTTCCGCGAACAGCCGGATGGCAGCTGGCAGCACTTTGGTCAGGCCGACACCACGCTCACAGGCTTCGCCATCGCCGCCGGGGACCCGAACATCCTCTACGCCGCCGGCCTGAACGGCTGCTGGCGCTCGCTCGACGGCGGCAAGTCGTGGCAGATCAACACCGGCTGGGCGATCACCGACGGCCGCGACGTCGCCGCCGATCCGCACGCCCCAGGCCACGTCTACTTCGCGTACGTCGACGGTCTGGCGTTCTCCTCCGATCACGGCCGCACCTGGGCCAAGCGCGAAACCGGAATTCCCTCCCAAGCCAATTACATCGCCACCGTCGAAGTCGACCGCACCACCGCCAGCCGCGTGCTGATCGGAGGCGAGCGGGGAATCTACCTGACCACGAACGCCGGCCGACTCTGGGAGCCAGTCCTCGCCACCTCGGCAACGGTCAACGATCTCCAGCAGTCCCCGCACGACCCGCAGGAGTGGCTCGCGGTCACCGACGCCGACGGCGCGTGGTCCTCCCGTGACGGCGGCCGGACGTGGGTCCGCCTCACGGGCGTGCCGCACCCCGGCCCCCTGTACAATCTCTCCTTCGACCCCACGAACCCGCAGCGCCGCGTCATCGGGGGCTGGGCCCACGGAGCGCTGGTCTCCGAGGACGGCGGTGCCAGTTGGACCGCCCGCAATGCCGGACTCCCGCAGCCCGCCCTGGTGTGGCGCGTCGGGGTGCATCCCCGGACCGGCCGTCTGTACGCCAGCGTATCCGGCAAGACACTCTACCGCTCCGATGACTTCGGCCGCACGTGGAGCGCCGACCGTCTGGAGGGCGCCCGGGTCAACGCCTTCATCACCCTGCCCCGCTCCGCTCCAGCCGCCCGCTGAGCCTCTTCGCATCCGCTGTCTCCCCCGCCATGACGCGCCCGCTCTTTCGTCCCTTGCTCCGCACCGCCGCCTTGCTGCTCGCGGTCAGCTCCACCTCGCCGCTGTTCGCCCAGCCGTCCTTCTCCGGACCCATGCCCTCGACGGCTCCGGTGAGCGACCCCGCTGCGCGCCGCGCGGCTTACCTGGCCCGCGCCCACGAGGCGATCGTCTGGGTGGCTGGCGACACCAAGTACCGCACCGATGATCCGGCGAACTTCGATCTCGCCGAGGTCATCGCCAAGATGCTCCTCAAGCAGGACCTCGAGGGCTGCTCCCGCCGCATCATCGAGCTGATGCGCGAGCCCGGCCACGGGCCCTTCTGGATGTTTCCCAGCACCTGCGCCGCGTTCCTCGGAAGGGATCGCCTCAGCCCCGAGGCGCGCGACGCGATCCGGCAGGCGTGGCGCACCACCCGGCAGATCCGGGGCAACACCGAGAACCACTTCGTGATGTACTACACGTCGCTGTACCTCATGACCGAGCTCTATCCCGACGACCCTCCGGAGTCGTGGTACAACGGCCTGAGCTCCGCCGAAAACCGGCGCGAGGCGCGCGACTTCCTAATCAACTGGATGAACCTCGCCACGACCATCGGACAGGGCGAGTTCAACGCGACCCACTACATCGCCGAGTACGCGATCCCGCTCGTCTTCCTCAAGGCTTGGGCCAAGGACCCGGAGATGAGCCGGCGCGGGCAGATCATGCTCGACTGGATCTTCGCCGAACTCGCCACGGCCTCGCTGCATGGCACGCTGCGCGGCCCGCACGCCCGCACGGACGAAGGCTCCGTCATCGAGCGCTGGAACGCGATGTCGTCCCACTTCAACTGGCAGCTCTTCGGCAACGTTCCCCCGCCCGCCGCCTACGCGATCTGGGGCGTCTACTTCGCCTTCGCCGCGGAGCACTACGAGGTGCCGGAGATCATCTACCGCCTCGCCCTCGAACAGTCACCGGACTTCGTGCAGCGCGACCACAAGCGCACCGCCCGCCGGCTTCGGTTCGATGACCGCGAGTGGGGGCTCACCTACAAGACGAGCTACATGCGCCGCGACTACGCGGTCGGCTCCTACGAAGGTGGTCGCGTCGACCCCATCCAGTCGCACGTCTGGGACGTGACCTGGGCCGAAACCGAGCCGCGCGGAAAGCACAACACGATCTTCTCCCTCCACCCGCACGCGTCGTCGCGGGTCATGCAGACTTACTTCGCCACTTATCCCGAGCCGATGGTCGGAGGCGTGAAATTCGAGGGCAAGCCGTCCTACGATTCCGCCGACAAGGTGATGGGCTGCTCGCCTTACGAGCAGGTGGTGCAGGACCTCGACACCGTGGTGGCGCTGTACAACATCCCCGCCGGGGAGGACTACCCGCAGGTGAACGGTTTCTTCTCAAAGGACCTGCGCGACGTCACCGAGGACGCCTCTGGCTGGATCTTCGCCCGCGGCGGCAATGCCTTCCTCGCCTACCGCCCGCTCGCTCCGTATCGGTGGATTCCCTTTCGCCACTACAACACCGGCTGGGCCAAGGTGCCGAAGGACCTTGGGGGCCGCTTGCTGGTGAGCGAGCACCTGCGCAACGGCACGATCGTGCAGGCAGCCAGCGCGTCGGAGTTCCCGGACTTCGCCGCCTTCCAAGCCGCGATCCGCGCGCTTCCGCTGCGTTTCAGCCTCGAGCCGCGCCCGACCGTCACGCTCCGCACGCTGCGGGGAAACACGATCTACATGACCTACGGCGCGGCCCCGGTGATCAACGGTCGTCCCGTTGACCCCATGACGTGGAAGCTCTTCGAGGGTCCCTACCTCAACGCCGAGCTCAACTCCCAGCGGCTCGTGATCACCCACGGCTCGCTGGAGCGCGTGCTCGACGCGCGGGCCGTGACCATCACCGACCGCGTCCAAAGCGCGCGCTGAGCGGGGCGGCCGCGCCTACTTGAGCGCGCGGCGGAGGAACTTGATGCCGTCGACCGCGATGTTGTCGCGCTTCGGCTCGATCTTCCGCCAGATCGCGGCGGCGCGGGCGATCACCTTCACGTCCGTCGTGAAGGATTCGATCACGACGTCACCCTGGTAGCCGATCGCCTTGAGCGCCTTGACGATTTCCGGCCAGGCGATGTGGTCTCCGCCCGGGGTGCCGCGGTCGCTGCCGCAGGCGTGGAAGTGTCCGAGCAGCTTGCCGGCCTTCCGGATCGCCGCGGCCTGGTTCTTCTCCTCGATGTTCATATGGAACGTGTCGAGGTGGAGCTTCACCGCGGGGGAGTTCACGGCCTTGATCAGGCGCAGGCCCTGATCGCAGGTGTTGAGGAAATCGGTTTCGAAGCGGTTGAGGGGCTCGATGCAGAGCGTGACGCCCTTGGCCTCGGCATGGGCGGCGAGGCGCTTGAGGTTCTTCACCACCAGCGCCCATTCGACCTTCTGCTGGGCGGCGGGCACGGCGTCGGCCTTGCCGACCACCGAGTAGATCGGGCCAATCAGCGACGGGCAGCCCATGATCGCCGCTTGGTCGATCAGCGCGGTGCAGTACGCCATCGCGTTCTTCTGCTCGGCCGGCGTACCGCGGAAGTCACGGCCCGGTCCCATCGCCGCGCAGATGCTGCCGATCGCGATGCCGGCCTTCTTCGCCGCTTCACGCACCTTCACGGGATCGATGTGGCTCGGATCCTCGACCGGGATCTCCACCGTCTCAAAACCCCAGCGCTTGAACTTCGGGAAGAGCGACACGCTCTTGGTCGTGAAGGGGGAGGTGTAAAGGAACGTGTTCAGTCCGATGCGCATGGTGGGAGGAGGGGTTGGGAAGGGTGTCTGAGGCTGAGGGAAGAGGGCCGGAGCCTAGGCGGTTCGCGCCGCGCCCGGCGACGAAAAAGCGGTGGCACGGAGGCGGCGGAAATCAGGCCATGAGCCCGCGCACCACCTTGCCCGCGACGCCGGTGAGGCGGATGTCGAGTCCCTGGAACTTGGTGTTCAGCCGGAGGTGGTCCACGCCCATGAGCGCCAAGAGGGTCGCATGGAGGTCGTGCACGTCGACGACGTTCTCCATCGCACGGTAGCCGAGTTCGTCGGTGCTGCCGTAAACCGTTCCCTTGCGCACGCCGCCACCGGCCATGAAGAGGCTGAAGCCAAGGATGTGGTGATCGCGCCCGGTGCCCTGCCCCATCGGTGTGCGCCCGAACTCACCACCCCACAGCACCAGCGTGTCGTCGAGCATGCCGCGCTCCTTGAGGTCGGTGATCAGCGCCGCCGTCGCGCGGTCCACCGCCTGCGCGCCTTCCTTCATGCCGCCCACGATGTCGTCGTGGTGATCCCAGCCGCGGTGATAGAGCTGGATCATGCGCACGCCGCGCTCCGCGAGGCGTCGCGCGAGCAGGCAGTTCGAGGCGAACGAGCCATCCCCGGGCTCCTTCACGCCGTAGCGCTCCAGCATCGCCGGCGACTCGCTCTGGAAATCCGTCAGCTCCGGCACGCTGGCCTGCATCTTGAACGCGAGTTCGTACTGCGCGATCCGGGTCGCGATCTCCGGGTCCCGGGTTTCGTCCGCCAGACTGCCATTGAGGCGCATGATCTCCTCGATGACCTGGCGCTGGGTGCTCTGGCAGACGCCTTCGGGATTGCCGATGTAGTGCACGGCGTCGCCCTGCGACTGGAACTGGATTCCTTGGAAACGGCTGGGAAGAACGCCGCTGCTCCACTGACGCGCCGACACGGGTTGGACTCCGTTGCGACCCTTGGAGGTCAGCACCACGAAGCCCGGGAGGTTCTCCGTCTCCGCTCCGAGTCCGTACAAGAGCCACGAGCCCATGCTCGGGCGGCCCTTGATGATGCTGCCGGTGTTCATGAAGGCGTGCGCCGTGTCATGATTGATCTGCTCGGTCTTCATCGACCGCACGACGCAGAGTTCGTCCGCGATGCTGCCGATCCGGGGGAAGAGGTCGCAGACCTCGATGCCGCTCTGGCCGTGCCGGCTGAAGGGCGCGATTGGGCCACGGGCCTTCAACACCGTGTTCTGCAGCTGCGCGAGTTGCTGGCCGCGCGTGAACGACTCCGGGAAGGCCTGGCCATCCAGCCGGGCCAACTCCGGCTTGTAGTCAAAGGTCTCAAGGTGCGAGGGACCGCCCGCCATGCAGAGGTAAATGATGCGCCGCGCCTTCACCGGAAAGTGCGGCCGCGCCAGCGCCCCGCGCCAGCCGGGCTCTGCCGGGAGTTCAGCCGGCACCGCGCCGAGGAGCGAGCGCTGGGCGAGCAGCGCGAAGGCGAGTCCGCCAAGTCCGTACGCGCTCCGGGTGACGAAGGTGCGGCGGTTGATTTGTTCAGGAGTCAGGAAATTCATCGGAGGGAGGAGTTTTCCGGCCGCGCACGAGCGGCTTGGCCGGGATGAGGCAGTCTGCGGATCAGCCGGATCAGTAGCGGGTGATGGTCTCCTGGGCGTTGAGCAGCACGCGGCCGAGCTGGGTCCACGCCGCCAGCGCCGGCGCTGGGAGGGCATCCGCTTCCGGCGCGCGGTGCACGCCCGCCGCGAGGAAGCGCTTCGCGTCATCCGGGTTCGCCGCGTAGTGGCGTTCCTGCGCCTGCAGGAACGCGAGCAGGCGCTCGCGGTCCGCCGGCGCGGGCGCACGCCCGACCGCGAGCACGAAGGCCCGGTCGATGCGGTCGGCGTCGGTCGCCGCCGGACCTTGCAGGAGGCGGAGGGCAAAGACGCGCGCCGCTTCCACGAAGGTCGGATCATTCAACAGGGTGAGCGCCTGCTGCGGGGTGTTGCTCGCACTCCGCTGCGCGGTGCACTCGTCGCGGTTCGGCGCGTCAAAGTTCACCAGCATCGGATGCAGGAAGGTGCGCTGCCAGTGCATGTACACGCCGCGACGCCATTGCTCGTCCGGCTCGCTGTTGAGGTACTCGCGGTCCGGGAACTGCAGCGCCGCATAATGACCCGCCGGCTGGTAGGGGCGCGCACTGGGACCGCCGATGAGGCGCAAGTCAAGGAGGCCGGCCACGAAGAGCGCGTTGTCCCGCACGAATTCCGCGTCGAGGCGACGGGGATTCTGCGCCGCGAGGAGGCGGTTCGCCGGGTCCACTTCGCGCAGCGCCGGTCGATGCTGCGTGGACTGCCGATAGGTCCGGCTGGTCACAAGCAGGCGCACGAAGCGCTTCACGTCCCAGCCGCCTTCCCGGAAGTCCACGGCCAGCCAGTCGAGCAACTCGGGATGCGAGGGAGGCTCGCCCTGCGAGCCGAGGTCGTCGACCACCGCGCTCAGCGCCGTGCCAAAGAAGGGCATCCAGAGCCGGTTCGCCACCGTCCGCGCCGTCAGGGGGTTGTCCCGCGAGAGCAGCCACTCCGCGAGATTGAAGCGCGTCAGGCGCCGCTCCGGCGTGCTCTCCCGGCGTCCCGGCAGGAAACTGGGGGTCGCCGGCAGCACCACCGGGCCGCTTTCATCCTGCCAATTGCCGCGGGGCAACACGCGGACCTCCAGGGGAGGCGCACTTTCCGTCACGAGGGTCCACGCTTTGCCCCCGTTCATCTCCCGGATCCGCGCCGTCTCCGCCCGCAGGTGATCGCGGCGCGTCCGGTCGTCCGTCCGCGACGCCAGCCAGGTCTCCAGCAGGAGGCGTTGCGCCGTCCCGCCGTCGATTCCGGGGGAGCGTGGGGTCGGCGACGACGACGCAGCCGTTTCCGCTCCCGCCACGCGGGCCGGGGTCTGCGGAGTCGCGGAATCCGTCGCCGCCGCGAGCGCGGCGCGAACTCGGCCGTTGACGAGATCCAGCGGGTCCAAGGTTGCCAGCGGCGAAACCCCGACCCGCACCACCCCGGCCATGTCGTAGCCGATCCGCAGGCGAAGTTCGTCTCCTTCGCGGATATCGACGGGCTCGCTCAGCACCCACACGGACTCCAGCGGCTCGCCGGGGTCGGCCTCCGGCAGGCGCCATCCATAGGTGACGCCGTCGAGTTCGTAGCCGTTGCGGTAGCGCGGACGCCGATGGTTCGCCTCCGCGAAGTGCAGCGAGGCGCGCGTCGTCCGCTCGCCCGAGGCGTGCTCGATCTCCATGATGCGAAAGCCCCCCGCCGCCGCCGACACGGGGTACGGCACGCCTTCCAGGCGCACGCGGAGCGAGGCGACGCGTCCCGCGGCGGGCTTGAGGACCAACCGGACGTACTCGCCCGACTTCGTCGCCCGGCCGAGCTGCAGGGCGCCGTCCGGCGCCCGCTCCAGCGGAGGTTCGTCGAGCGCCCGGGGCTTGATCCATCGGGTCGCCGAAAGCTCCGGATAGGCCCAGCCGTCCGCGTGGCTCGCCAGCCACGCCTGCGTCTCCGCCCGCCACGCCGGGAACGCCGGTTCGCGCGTCGCCGGCGCCAAACCGTCGACGTAGGCCAGCAACGCCGCCCGCGCCTCGCGGTCGCGGGTCTGCAGGTACGGGCTCTCGACCAGCAGCTCCGGGGGAAAGGGATGGTCGTTGCTGAAGCCCTTCAGCTCCGGGTTCGGGGTGTAACCATAATCATGGTAGACCCCCCACTGCTTCACGTCCGCGAAGAAGGCCTGCAGTTCGTAGAAGTCCCGCGCCGGGATCGGGTCGAACTTGTGGTCATGGCACTCCGCGCAGCCGAAGGTGCTCCCGAGCCACGCGGTCGAGACCGAGCGGACGCGCTCGGCGCCGTACTTCGCGAGGTACTCCTTGGGCTGGGCCCCGCCTTCGCGGGTCATCATGTTCAGGCGGTTGTACCCAGTCGCGACGCGCTGCTCCGGCGTGGCGTCGGGGAGAAGGTCCCCGGCGAGCTGTTCGGTGGTGAAGCGGTCAAAGGGCTTGTTGGCATTGAAGGCATCAATCACGTAGTCGCGGTACGGGAAGATGCGCTGGTTCTGGTCGCCGTGGAACCCGACGGTGTCCGCGAAGCGCGCGACGTCCAGCCACCAGACCGCCATGCGCTCGCCGAAGCGCGGCGACGCAAGGAGGCGGTCGACCTGCCGCTCGTACGCCCCCGGCGCACGGTCCGCCAGGAAGGCCGCCCGCTCCGCCTCCGTCGGCGGCAGGCCGGTCAGGTCCAGCGAGAGCCGACGGAGCAGGCGCTCCGGCGACGCCTCCGGGGAGAGGTCCGCGCCCTTCGCCCGGAGCTTCGCAACGATGAAGGCGTCAACGGGGTGGGACTCGCCGACCGCCGGGACGGCGGGGCGCTCCAGAGGCTGGTACGCCCAGTGGGTCTCGTACTTCGCCCCTTCGTCGATCCAGCGGCGGATCGTGTCGCGCTCCGCCGGCGTCAGCGACTTGTGGCTCTCCGGCGGCGGCATCACTTCATCCGGATCCGTCGAGAAGATGCGCTTCACCACCTCGCTCATCTCGGCGTGGCCCGGCGCGAGCGCCGCCAGCGCGCTGTCGCCACGGAGATCGAGCCGGAGGTCCGCCTCGCGCGTGCCTTCATCGGGCCCGTGGCAGAGGTAGCAGCGGTCCGAGAGGATCGGACGGATGTCGCGGTTGAAGCTGATGGGACGCTGCCCGTCAGCGCGGAGCGAAGCCACCGCCGACAGGAGGACCAGGGAAACGATCGGGACACGCAGGGTAACCATGAAGCGGTGGAAGATTTAAGCGCGTCTCACGGCGCATTTCAAACCGGAGTTTCATCACCGCGAAATTTTCAGTGGAAATGGAATGACCTCCAACGTTTCCATCGTCGCGCCTCGGTCGCTTCCCCGGCTTGCCAGTCTCGAAAAATCGCCTTCGCTATCGACGTGTCCGTCGTCGTTCCCCTCCCCCATCGCCCGGCCCGCGCCGCCCCGGTCCTTCGTCCCGCCCGCGGCATCGCCCGCGCACTCGGCATTGGCTTCACCCTCGCTCTCTCCACCGCCGCGGCGCAGACCTCGCTGCTCACGCCCGAGCAACGCGCCACGCTGCCGGCCGCCGCGACCCACCCCGTCGACTTCGTCCGCGACATTCAGCCGATCTTCGAGGCGAGCTGCCTGCAATGCCACGGGCGGGGCAAGGCCAAGGGCAGCTTCAGCATCGAGACGCGCGCTGACTTCCTCCTCGGCGGCGACCGCGGCGAGCCCATCGTCCCGGGCGACAGCGCCCACAGTCTCGTAGTCGAAATGATTTCCGGGCTGTCCCCCGACGACGTCATGCCCGAGAAGGGCAAGCGTCTCACCGCCGATCAGGTCGCTCTCTTCCGCGCGTGGATCGATCAAGGCCTGCCTTGGCCGGACTCAGTGAATTTTCATCGGCTGGAGCCGGCGAATCTCCGGCCGCGCGACGTCGGCACGCCCGAGGCCGCGCCGGGGCTCGAGCATCCGCTCGATCGCTGGGTCGATCGCTACCTCCGCGCGCAGGGCGCGACGTGGCCGGCCATCGTCGACGATCGCACCTTCGCCCGGCGGGCGTGGTTCGACACCGTAGGCCTGCCGCCTCCGCCCGAGGCGCTCGCGGACTTCCTCAACGATCCCGCCCCGAACCGGCGCGAGCGGCTGGTGCAGCGTCTGCTCGCCGACGACCAAGCCTACGCCGAGCACTGGCTGAGTTTCTGGAACGATCTTCTCCGCAACGACTATCGCGGCACCGGCTACATCGACGGGGGCCGCAAGCAGATCACCGGCTGGCTCTACACCGCCCTCGCCCGCAACCTGCCGTACGACCAGTTCGTCGCCCAGCTGATCCATCCCAACGCCGAGGCCGAGGGCTTCACCCGCGGCATCCTCTGGCGCGGCGCCGTCAATGCCAGCATGGTCCCCGCCATGCAGGCGTCCCAGAACGTCGCCCAGGTCTTCCTCGGCGTGAACCTGAAGTGCGCCTCCTGCCACGATAGCTTCATCAACGAGTACACGCTGGCCGACGCCTACGGGCTCGCGAGCGTGTTCTCCGACGCCCCGCTCGAGGTGGCGGAGTGCGACAAGCCGACCGGCGAGTTCGCCCAGGTGAAATTCCTTTATGCCGAGCTGGGGGGCATCGATCCCAAGGCCGGCCCGGAAGCGCGCAAGCAGCGTCTCGTCGAGCTGATCACCGGCAAGGGCAACGGCCGACTCCCGCGCACGATCGTCAATCGGTTCTGGCAGCGGCTCCTCGGCCACGGCTTGGTCGAGCCCGTCGACGAGATGGACCGGCCCGCCTGGTCCCCCGAAATCCTCGACTGGCTGGCCGAGGACTTAGTCGCCCATGGCTATGACCTGAAGCATCTCCTGACGCGGATCCTCACCTCGCGCACCTACCAGCTCGCCTCCGTCGGCCTGAGCGAGACGTCCGAGTCGTTCGTCTTCCGCGGCCCCGTGGTGCGGCGGCTCAGCGCCGAGCAGTTCTCCGACTCCCTTCGCTTCGTGACGCTCGGCGACTACGGCAAGGCCGCCACGCGCTACAACCGCAACGTCGGTCTCAGCGACCTCGGCGACGCGCTGCCGCTCCGGCCATCGTGGATCTGGCCCACCGCCGGTGCCGAGCGCGCCGCCGCCCCAGGCGGCTACGTCTTCAAGCGCACCTTCACCCTGCCCGCCGGCCCCACCGTCGCCACGCTGGCCGTCGCCGCCGACGACAACTACACGCTCCGCGTCAACGGTTCCCAGCTCGGCAACTCCGCCCGACGGGCCAGCACCAGCGCCGATCACTACGACCTGACGCCCCACCTCTGCGCGGGCGAGAACGTGGTCGAGCTCATCGCCGAGAATCTGCCGCCCGACGATCACCGGGGCGATCCGATCCCGGCCGACAAGATCGACAATCCGGCCGGGCTGCTCGCGTACCTGCGCATCCGCATCGGCGACGAGGTGCACGACGTCGCTACCGACCGGCAATGGACCGCGGTGCCGCTGCGGCCCGCGAACCCCGCTGCCGCCGCCGCGCCCCTCGCCGTCGTCGAACTCGGCGGCGTCGAACTCTCGCCCTGGCGTCTCGGACCCGACTTCCTCGACGTCGCCGCGGCCGCTCCGGACACGCGCCCCATCGCGCGCGCCTCCCTCGTCGCCGCCGATCCGCTGATGGTCGCCCTCGGCCGCCCGAACCGCGAGCAGGTCGTGACGGTCCGTCAGGAAACCGCGACCACCCTGCAGGCGCTGGAAATGACCAACGGTGGCACCCTCGCCGCGCTGCTGCGTGCCGGCGCCCAGCGCGTGCTCGCGCCGACGGGAGGCGACCTGCCGGCGGTGATCGATGGGCTCTACCGCCGCAGCCTCGCCCGCCCACCCACCGACGCCGAACGGGCCTTGGCGCTCGACCTGGTCCGCGCCGCGCCGAATCCCACGGCGGGAATCGAGGACCTGATCTGGGCCCTCACGATGCTCCCGGAATTTCAACTGCTGCGCTGAACCGACTCCGCTCATGAATCTCGACCTCTTCTCCCTGCAGGCAGCCTGGCGCCGCACCCAGCCCGACGCCTGGACGCGGCGGCGCTTCCTCCAGACGGCCTCGGTGGCCACGCTCGCCGCCCTCGCCGGCGCCGCACCCCGCTCGCTCCGCGCCGCCAGCCAAACCCCGCGCCTGCCCGCCACGGCCGACCGCGTCATCGTGCTCTGGATGGGCGGCGGCATGGCCCACACGGAGACCTTCGATCCCAAGCGGTTCACGCCTTACTCGACCGGCCTCGATCCAAACACCGTGCTGAGCACGTTCCCGTCGATCCCAACTGCCGTTGAAGGGGTGCGCTTCTCCGAGGGGTTGGAGCAAATCGCCTCCGTGATGGACCGCGGCACGCTGCTGCGCGGCATGCAGGCCGCCGACTTGGGCTTCATTCTGCATTCACGCCACCAATACAACTGGCACACCGGCTACGTGCCTCCGCAGACGGTGGCGGCCCCGCACCTCGGCGCGTGGATCGCGCGCACGCTCGGTCCGATGGATCCAGCGGTGCCGGCGTTCATCAACATCGGCCAGCGCTTCGACCTTGGCGAGGGCGAGGAGCTCAAGGCGTTCACCACCGCCGGCTTCCTCGGGAGCGAGTACGGCCCGTTCAACGTGCCCTTCCCGGAACAGGCCGCCGACGCGGTGCGCCCGCCCGCCGGCATGGGACCAGATCGCTTCGCCGATCGGAACAAGTTCTACCGCCGGTTGCTGGAGACCAGCCCGATCGGACAGGAGGGCAGCGACTTCCAAAAGGAGTCACTCCTGCGCGCGATGGACAACGCGCACCGCCTGCTCAGCTCCCCCGCCAGCCGGGCCTTCGACTTGTCGCTCGAGCCCCTCGAAAGCACGCGGCGCTACTTCCCGGGCTACCAGCCGGGGCAGCGTTTCGACGCTCCGCTCGATCGCTTCGGCGGGCGCTACGAAGTAGGGATGGTCGGCCGCTTCGGTCTCGGCTGCCTGCTCGCCCGACGACTCTGCGAAGTCGGCGCCCGCTTCATCGAGGTCACGACCGAGTACATCCCGTTCCTCAATTGGGACACGCACGAGAACGGGCACTCCCGCCTCGTCGGCATGAAGCGCATGATCGACGCGCCGATCGCCCAACTGGTGCGCGATCTCGAGGAGCGCGGCCTGCTCGATCGCACCCTCATCGTCCTCGCGAGCGAGTTCAGCCGCGACATGATGATGGAGGGCAAGCCGGAGAAGGCGGTGAAGGACCAGGTTCCCGTTCCCGAGGTCATCACGGATCCGAAGCACTACGGCATGCACCGCCACTTCACCGCTGCCGGCAGCGTGCTGCTCTTCGGCGGCGGCATGCGCCGCGGCCACGTCCACGGCATCACCGCCGACGAGCGGCCCTGCCGCACGCTCAAGGATCCCGTCACCATCACCGAGCTGCACGCCACGGTCTACGCCGCGCTCGGAATCCCGCCCGACCACGGCTACGACGTCGAGAAGCGGCCGTTCTACGTCACGTCCGACGGCAAAGGCGTGCCCGTGCGCTCCCTCTTCGCCCGGGCCTGAGCGCCGGCCCGCCACCCTCGCCAGAGAGGGTCAGGCTTTGTCCTTTGTTGTTTCCTCACGCTGGCACGCCGCCGCTGATCCGGCGGCTGCCTCCGCACTCCCGAGCCAGGGCAAGGACGCGGCCGATTCCCTCGACCGAGGATTCGCGTCCCTTGCCCACGCGCAGGGGACCGCTAGGCTCGCAGCATGGCCACCCACCCACCGACCGGCTCCCTGACGAACCGCTGGCGTGATCGCGCGCCGTTGCGCGCCTTCCTCCGCGCTCCGCGTGCGTCCGTGCTCAGTGCCTTTGTGCTCGCGGCCACGTCGTTCCTTCTCGTGGCGCGGGTGCACGCCGAAAGCCGGACCGTGTACTTCGGCACCGGCGGGCCGGGAGCGAAGGGCATCTACCGCGCTGCGTTCGACACCACCACTGGCAAACTCTCCGCCGCCACCCTCGCGGCGGAGGTGGCATCGGCCGGGTTTCTCGCCGTGCATCCCCGAGGCGATCGCCTTTACACGACGGCCTCGCTCGACGGAAAGGTCGGCGCCGCGGGCTACCGCATCGAGCCCAATGGCAATCTGACGCTGATCAACGCCGTCGCCTCCGGTGATGGTGCCGCCGCGCACATCGCAGTGCATCCGTCGGGAACCTTCGCCGTCACCGCGCAGTACGGCGGCGGATCCGTCGCGGTGTACCCAATCGACGGCGAAGGCCGGCTCGGCACGGCTCAGGTCATCGAGCACACCAACGCCTCGCGCGTGGTGCCGAAGCGGCAGGACGCTCCCCATCCGCACCAGTGCGTGTTCTCGCCCGACGGTCGCTTCGCGCTCGTGCCCGACCTCGGCGCGGATGGCGTCGTGATCTATCGCGTCGATCCCGCGACCGCCCAGTTGGTGCGCCACGGCTTCGCCGCCTCCATCGCCGGCGGCGGCGCACGGCACCTGCGCTTTGCGCCGGAGGGTCGTGCGTTTCACCTGCTCAATGAGCTGACGCTGTCGGTCACGACCTTCGCGTGGGACGCCGCAAAGGGCGAAGCGACGCGCGGGGCGACCGTGGCCGCGCTCACCGCTGAGGAGCAGGCGGGCGAGGCCTTCAACTCGGCCGCGGAAATCGTCGTGCACCCGAGCGGTCGCTGGTACTACTCCTCGAACCGCGGTCACGACACCGTGGCGGTCTTCGCGGCGGAGTCAGCGGGCGCGGCGCTGCGGCGGATCCAACTCCAACCGGTGCGCGGCGCGTTTCCGCGGAACATCGCCCTCGCCCCCGGCGGCGGATGGCTGCTCGCCGCGGGCGCCGACTCCAACACCGTCTCGGTCCACCGCGTGGACCCCGCGTCCGGACGACTCACCTACCAGACCAAGGGCGTGATCAACGTCCCGGCCCCGATCTGCATCCTCTTCGCCGGCCCCACCGGCGGATCCGCCCCCTAGCCTGCCCTCGTCGTCGAACCGACGACACCCGGCCCGCGCTGCCCCGCGACTGAGCGCCGTCGCTCCTCAAACTGCCGCGCGGTGCCGTGCGATCCGACGGCGCCCGACTAGCGCTGACTGGCGAGCCACGCGTCCCGGCCGGGAAAGTCTTCGTCGCGCCACGTCTCATCGGCCGGGCGCCGGTCCCAGAGATCGAGGCCGCCAAAGACCTGCTTCGGGTCGTTCATCGTGCCGAACTTTTCCGGCAGCGGCTGCGCCCGCGCGGGATTTCCATACGCGAGGGAATTGGCCGGAATGTCCCGGACCACGTTCGCGCCGGCGCCGATGAAGACGTTGTCGCCGATCTTCACCCCGGGGCCGATCGTGACGCCGCCGCCGATCATCACGTGATTGCCGATCGTCGCGCCGCCCACCACGGGCACGCGCATCGGGAGCAGCGCGTTGAGGAAGTTCACCCCAGGACCAATGAACACCATGCTCCCAATCGTGGTACTGCTCGGGATGTAGACGTGCGCCATGATCTTCACGCCTTTCCCGATCTTCAACCGGCCTTCCAAGGTGCTGCCATGGAGAATCACCACGCGATCTCCGATCTCGCACTCGGCTCGGATCGTGACGTTGTGGCCGCAGGTGAAGCGGTCACCGATCACCGTGTCCGCGTAGATCACGCTCCCCGCATGGATCCGCGCCCGCGCCCCGATCCGCGTGGGCGCCCGGCAACCCGGGTAACGGTAGCCAAGAAGCACGTTCGGACCGATTTCGCAGTCCGGACCCAGCTCGAAGAACGGAGACTCAGGGGAGGGGTTCATGAGGAAAGCAGGAAATGCGGGTGAGTGACTCTTCGCTCGAGGAACATTCCCGGCGCCGCGCTCCGGGCGCCGCGCTGCAGACGGCCGGGCCTCGGGGGGCCGAGGTGGGGCGAACGACTCATCGCACCGACGGAGGAACTGGCGGAGCCTTCGCGAAGCGCGCGAGAATCGGGACGGCAACCTCCGCCATCGCCTCACCGCCGACGCCGGTGTACGGCAGGCGCTCGGGAACGTACCGGAAGAATCCGCTCATGTATTCCCGGTCACCGGTGGCCGCGGCATCCGGGATGTACCCGTACGAACCGTCCGCATACCCACCCGCGATCACGCAGGGCAGCGGAGCCTCCCGCTTGATGCGCAGGCCGATGCGCACAAACGTCTCCGCCGGCATGCCGACGTAGCCAACGTCGCCGAAGCGCGCCACCACGATCTCCAGCTTCAGCCCGGGTTGCAGGCCGTCGGCCTCGCCGGTGCGGCGCTGATCCACTGCCCAGATGTACCACGGGCGGACGATCTCCACGAGGCGCGCGCGGTACTGCGGGGTCAGCGCCTTAGGGAAGTTCATGCCGACGCATTCCAGCGTGTCGGGATCACCCCGGCGCCCGCGCTGGATGAAGCCGTCGATCTCCGCGAGTTCGCGCTCAAGCTGGCCGAGCGGCGGCAGCGGGGCCTGCGGCACGATAGCCCTCGCCCGCGTCCACTCCAGCCCCGGGCGCTGCGACTTGCGCAGACGACCCGCCGCGGCGATGAAGCTCTCGCCCAGCTGGCGCCCGGCCTCGTCGGCCTGCGCCAGCGTGCCCGTAAGCATGTACTTCGAATTCACGTCGCCGCAGGAGCCCTGCAGGAAGCCGACCGGCACGCCGCCCAAATGCGCGGAGAGAATCTCACACGCCACCTGCGGCCACTGGCCGTGCGACGCCATCTTCTCCGGATTGTAGCCCGTCACCGGGTGCCCCGTGTACGAGGCAAGCGCCGCGACGGGCTTGCCGTCGGCGCCGCGGAAGACCACCACCGTCGCATCCGGGTCGATCGTGCCCACGTAATCCTCGCCCAGCAAAACGCGGTCCTCCTCACGAATGAAGTAACTGCGGCCATCCGGCCGACGGCCGCGCCGATTGTAGGTGAAGCGGGATTCCTGGGCCACGCCCCACTCGACCGTCACCGGGACCAGCCGGGCGTCCAATCCCTTCGCCGCGGCCCGGAGGGCTTCCAGGTACTCGCGCCCGAGCTCGTTCATGCCCGTCCCGATCCGGTCGCCGATCATCGGCGGCCCCGCGCCAAGCTCGATGGCCGGCACGGTGTGGTTGTGGGAACTCGCGGCGATCACCTCGGCAGGCGACAAGGCAAGGAGCTCCGCCAAGGTTTGCCGGATCGGCTGGTTCAGCGCGCGGTAGTAGATGCCGAAAGGCGAGGTCACGAAGCACAGCCGCGTCGAGCCGTACTCCAGGTAAACGAGCGTGGACTTGAGGTCACCCACTACCTCCTCGATGAGATTGGCGTTGCGGCTGCCGCCGCTCGGCATGCCGACGCGCGGCTGAACCGAAAACGTGACGGCGGCAGCGCGCAGCACCGGTGGCGACGCCGTGCCCTCCGCAGCCCGCAAGGCGGGCCCAAAACCAGCCAGCATCACGCCGGCCACCAGGATACGCCGCTCAAACGCCGCGCGGTTCAGGCGCGGAAGCGGAAGGGAGTTCATGGGGGGATCGAGCAAGTCGAGGACCTCCAAGCGCTGTCCCCTCAGGGGCGTCGGCCCAGCGACCTTCGACGCCCAGACCCTGACCAATCCGCCCGATTTTTGCGAGCGACAAACGGCCCGCCCCCGCCGCCACCCGCGCCGACGCCCGCACCGCGCTCTTCGACCACATCGAGAGCTTCTACAACCGCACCAGGCTCCACTCGAGCCTTGGCTACGTCAGCCCGATCTCGTTTGAATCCAACCTGAACTAACCCACCCCGGAATTACTGTCCGAGAAATCGGGTGAACCCCAGCCTGACCCCTTTCGATGTAAGATCCCCGCCAACAACGGTTCAGGATGAACGACCCCACCGCGCAGGCGGCATGGGGCGGATGCCCCAGCACCTCCATCGCATGCCTCACCGACCCGCGCACGGCGCCGGACTCGGCCTCTCAGGGGATCATGGTCACGTCGTCGGGGGTGTACAGACGGCCGTCCGGGCCGGCGGAGCGTACCACCATGCGGGTGCCGGACTCGGCGTGGAAGTGAAAGGGGTTGCCGAAGCGGTCGCGCAGCTGTCCATCCGGTCCGATCGCCGGGTGATCCGGCAGCAGAAACACCAGCCCGCGCGGGTTGCGGCCTTTCAGCGCCGCCGTGATGTCGTGGTTGTCACCCACCGGATTGCCCATGTCCCGGAAGATCGATCGAAACGCCGCCACCATCGATCCAACCACCGCCACATCCTCTCGCAGGGTGTGCTCTGGATGATTCAAGCGCTCCGCCAACCGCGCTTCCGGGGTGTCAAGGCGGGCGGCCGCCGCCGCACCCACTCCACCGTCTGCTGCGCCAATGGCCGCACCGGCCGGCACCGGAGCCGGGCCGCGCTGATCCTCGACCACGGGCGTCGACGCCGTTCGCGGCGAGGCGTCACCGTTTCCCGAGGCGCGATCCGCCGACGGGATCGCGCTCGATGGTGCAGGCGCCGGAGGCAAGGGGCGGCCCAGCCACCAAAGCAGCACCGTGCCCGCGGCGAGCAGGATCGCGATCCAGAAGCGGCGTCGGGGGGTCATGCCGGGGAGAGAAATCCGAGATTCCCGCGCGCAAAGCGGCCAATGTTGGGCAGAACCGTCGGCAGGTTCGCCTCGCTCACGCCAAACCACCGCGCGAGCACCGCGTTGTATTCGTCGACGCTGGTCGACGGGATCCATCGGCCGCGGCCGGTATCGTCCGGCGCGCCGACCTCGAGGCTCGGCATCTTGCCGTAGACTTCCCGGCCGGCCACCGCGCCGCCCATCACCCACTGGATATTGCCCCACGCGTGATCCGTGCCGTCGGCATTCGGATTGTACGAACGCCCGAAGTCCGACGCCGTAAACGAGGTCACTTTGTCCGCCACTCCCAACTCCACCGTTGCCTGGTAAAACGCTCCCATCGCCCGGCTCAGCTCCCGCAGCAGGGTCGCGTGCGCCGTCACCTGCGCCGCATGCACGTCGTAGCCGCCGATGTTCACGAAGAAGACCTGCCGCCGCAGCCCCAGGCTCGGCGCCATGCCGATCAAGCGCGCCACCATGCGGAGGCGCTGCGCGGTTCCGTCCGATGCGAAAACCGTCTTCAATTGCGCGCCCTTGTTGAGCGCGTCCCAGAGAAATTCCGCGGAATCCACCGCCGAACCAGTGGCGCCAGCAAACGCCGAGCCGATCACGTTCGGATGCCCGGCCGCGAGCAGGCGCTTCGTCGCCTGGTACCGCTCCGCCTCGCGACCCGAACTCCAAAAGCCGTTGAGCAGGTCCGCCCCGCCTTGATCGACGGCGTACGGCGCCACCTGTTCGCCGACTTGAAAGTAACTCGACCCGCCGAGCGTGATCGCCATCGAGAGCCGGCTGTTCTCGTTCATCGACTGCAGCAGGTCCGCCATGCGCCCGCCCCAACCGGTCCGGAAGATGGGTTGGTCGACAATGCTGCTTTGCCACTGGATCGATTGATCAAGGTGCGAGTACAGCTGCAGCGGCAGCGCGCGACCCGCCGTGTAGTCCGCCATCGTGGTCGGCCGCACCAGCGTGCCCACGTTGCCGACGAACGCCACCTTGCCTTGGTCGAAGAGGTCAGCGACTTCCGCGAGATTCGGGTTGAGGCCGTACGCCCGGCCATCGCGGTACAGCCGCGGCGTGATCGCGCGGAGGTCCTTGCGCAGGATCGCCAGATCGCCGCGCGCCTTCGCGTACGCTGCGTAGTCCGCCTCGGCCGTCGGCACGAGGATGCTGTTGCCGTCGTTGCCTCCGTTCAGGAAGAAGCAGACCAACGCCTTGTAATCTCCGCCGGCCGAAGCGGCGGCCGTGCGCACTGCATTACCGTCGGCGGCCAGCGCACCCACGAGGCGCAGCTGCGACATCGCGGAGAACATTCCAAGGGTGCCGACACCGGCGCAGCAGGCCTGCCGAAGAAACTCGCGGCGGGGGAGATTGGGCAGGGGGCGACTCATGAGGGGAACAGGGCAAAGGCTAGCGCTGGAGCGCCGCATCCGGCGCGACCACGATCAGATGCAACGCCGACTGCACTCGCTCGAGGCCGGTGCCGTCGGCCGGCACCCACGTCATCACCGGGAGCCAGGGCTGATTCCGAGGGGTCGCCAGGTGATGACCGTTCCCCGAGTAATCCGGAACGGTCGCACCTTGACCTTCGTTGATGAGCCAGCCCGCCACCAGCCCGGTCCGTTCGACGATCTGAGGCTCCTTCATGCCTTGCGCAAGCTGCGCCGCCGAGCGGGCCACGTTCCAGAAGCGCACCTGCGCGACACTGCCGTCGAAGTTCGGTGCGCCCCCAGGGCCATCACTCTGCACGGCCCCGCCGATCGAGAAACGCGCCGTCGCATCCGCGAGCGGCGGCCCGGAGGCGGCCCGCTGCGCGACTTCCACGCCATTCACGAAAAGGCGCATCGTCAGTCCATCGAGCACCGCCGCCACGTGGCTCCAACGGCCCACCGGAAGTGCGCTCGGCGACGAGAGCCAGGTGCCAGTGCCACGACCTGCCGTCGCGATCATAAAGGTGATCTTGCCGTGGTCGGGGCCACTGCCACTGCCGTTCAACGAGACTTGGTAGATCGCCCAGGGGTCGCCGTCAAAATTGCCGCGCTTGCCCATCAGCCACGCACCCCACTGTCCCACGCTCGCCACGGGGTGGAACCAGCCCTCCATCGTGAACGATCCTTTCGGATCAAACGCTGCGGCCGCCGCAGCCGGCACCGCGAGCTGCGTGCCCCAGCGGGTCGTGTTCGCAGCATGCTTCGCGGGCGTCGGGGAGTTCGCGAGGGTCTGCACCACGCTCGTCGCATTGATCACGTCGGCCAGCGCCTTCTTCGTCAGCGTCGTCATCTGGCCGCCGCAGAAAAGGAGGTTCAAGCGGTCGATCAGCGCCGCCGGATCCGCACTGACGGCGAGGAGTTCGCTGAAGTCATGCCGCATGAAGGGCGAGGGCGTCGGCGCCTTAGACTCATCCGGTGGCTGCAGGTTGATCAATTCGGTCAGGCGGTTCGGCGTCCGGATCGACAGATTCGAATCCGTGATCTGCATCTCCGGCGCCACCAAACCCGCATCGGCCAGGGGGCCGGGGGCCGAATAGGTCGGCGAGTAGAAGTTGAAGACCGAGGGCGAGCGGAAGAGCGCCTGACCAAAGGAGTAAGTCGAATTCCCCGCCCCGGCGAAGAAGCCGACCGGGTAGAAGGAGCCACGCGGATCCCCGTGATACGAGTCGGCGTAACGGCCATTCGGCGCCTGGGTCTTCAACACGCGCAGCATCGCCGTCGTGCGCAGAAGGGGTTCCTTCACTTTCCCGAAACCCACATTCGCCGCGACTTCCGGAGAGCGCGCTTCGTAGTCGGTCAGAATCGCCGTCACCACCGCACCGAGGTCGCCGCGGATGCCGTTGCCGTTGTCCGCAAAGACCTGGGCCACGCGGTGCACGTAACCGGGGCTGGGATTACTGGTCACGAGTCGCTGGATGAGCTGCCGGCAGATGAAGGGTCCCGTGTTCGGATGGCGGAAGAGCGTGTCGAGGAGGATGCGGAGTTCATCTGCACCGTTCAGGCCCGCCGGAATGATCGTGGGCGTGGCCTCACGCGGGGGGCGCTGTTCAAGGCTGATCACGCGCTTCTCCGTGCGGTCGTGAAAGTCTTCGTAGCACACCATCGGCTGCATCCGGCCGTTCGAGTTGGAGTAGAGCGCACTGTTCGCGAAGCCGCCCGGATCCGACCACGCCGGGTCGCTATAAAAGTTGTTGTTGCGGTTCCGATACGTCCACCCGGTGAAGACTTTCGCCGTCTCCGTGATCGTGCGGTTGTCGTAGGTCGGGATCGGTAGGCCCTGCGAGTCGAGCAGGAGGGTCCCGTCCGGCTGCAGCTGCACGAGGCCGATGGTGAAGAGTTGCTGGATTTCGCGCGCGTAGTTCTCGTCCGGGCTGGTGCCTTTCGCCGGATCCGCCTTCTGGTTGCGGAGGAAGGTGAGGTACCACGCCATCTCGGGATGGAGGGTGACGCGCTCCAACAGGGTCCGGAAATTCCCGAACGCTTCCTGCGCGAGGGCGTCGTAGTACTGCGCCATAGGCTCCGCTCGGTGCGTTTCATCCCCGGCGATCACGAAGATCTGGCTGAGCGCGAACGCCACGCGCTGGCGGAGCTGGTCCGGCGAGGCGAGCGCCAGCTTCCACCACGCGACGTTGTGCGTGAAATAGAAGTCGATCCGCGAAATCTCCATGCCGTCCGGGTTCTTCTCCGGCGGCGGGAAACGGGTCGCATCCTCCCGCACCAGCGCCAGCAGCGAGGTCGCCGGCAGCGCCTGCTGCGCGCGGATCCATTCGCGGATGCCGCCGCGGCGGACTTCGTCGATCGACGCCAGGGTGGGACCGAACGTGGCTTGGGTCAGGAAACGCGACGCCGCCACCGCATCCGGCTGGGCCAGCGCCGACGCCGCCAGCGCCGGAGGCTCCCGCGGCGTGACGAAGGTCTGCGAGCCACGCGACGACACCATCGTGCCCGTGACCTCCCCGTCCGGAAAGCGCGCCGAGCCGACGCTGAGATAGATGCGTCCTTCATTCAGCGCGCGGAGGATGTCGTTGCGCGAGTACGCCCCGACCGCATCGATGCGCCATTCGCGCTGCGAGACCTGCCCCGCCGGGAGCGCGAGCAGGTAATCTCCCGTGCCGGCTACGCGCAGGTACGCCGAGGTCTGAGCCGAGCTGAGGTTGGAGAGGCGCGCATTGACCAACGCCACGCCTTCCGCGTTGAAGGTGATCGAGGCAAAGCCGCTCGCCGTCGAGGAGGTCGCCGACGCCGCGGGCCGCAGGGTCGTGAAGTAGAGACTCGAGGCAAGCTGCACCGGCGGCTCCGGCTGCCCGGTCAGGTCGTACACTTCAACCAAGGCCTCGCCAGTGCGTCCGCCCACCCCGCTGACTTGCAGGGTGTAGCCGCCCGGAGGCAGGGTCGTGTAAATCGCCGCATCGCGGCTCCCCGCCGGGAGCGCGAAGGCCCCGCTGCGCCGGAAGGCGTCACTCAGGGCGTCTGCCGACGCCGCATACAAGCCGGTCGGCGTGCCCCAATCATCGTTCTCCGCGATGCGGGTTCCGCCTTGAAAAAGTTCGAGACGGGGGTTCGTCAGCAGCCCCGTCACGCCAAAGGGCTCCAGACCCGGCCCCACCGCCCGCATGAGCAGCCGCCGCGAGGTCGCGCCCGGCGACAGTACCAGGCCGGTAATCAGGATGGCATCACCGGTCCCGACCTTCGCCCGCGCCGAGAGATTCGTCAGGGGCGTGCCTGTCCCACCCACTTCATACACTTCCACCAACGTCGTGCCGCGGGTGCCGGCGGCGCCCGTGACGTGCACGGTGTAGCCGCCGCCGCCCAGCCGCGCGACGATTGCGGCGTCCTTGGAACCGGCCGCGAGGGCAAACGCTCCGACTTGCGTGAAGACGGGCGCATCGGCCGCGACGTGGTTGTCGTTCTCGCCGATCTTGCGGCCATCCGACGCGAACAGCTCCAGGCGTGGATCCGCCAGCGGCGACGGCACCCCAAAAATTCCCAGCGGCGGGCCGACCGCACGAATCAGCACCGTCTTCTCGGCCCCGGCCCCCACATTGAAGCCGACGATCAGCGGTTCACCCGCCGCCGCCTCGGCGCGGATCGCAAGGTTGGCGAGACGCGACTCCTGCGCCCCGGCATCACTCGCCAACCCCAGCAACAGCCCGACGGCCATCGCCACGACCCGCGAGAGAGGGCTGAAAACGTGATTCATGGGGATACGTACTTCTACGAGTTGCCACTAAAGGGACTTCGCGCCAAGGCGCAATGCCCGCTCACCGCCCTATCTCATCGACTCCGGCACTTCGACCCGGAGGCGCGGTTGCGGCTTCACTCCCCGTTTACCACCGACAAAAAAGCCGCCGACCCGAAGGTCGGCGGCTGCACACAAGACCGCGAGGTGCTTAGGCCTTCTTGTTCAGTACGGCGTAGAGCACCGCAACAGCGATCAAACCAACCAAGCCACTCGATCCGAGGGCCGCGATCACCTTCGTGAGATTGCCCACGACATCCACGTTGAGGAACGGTACAGCGGTACCGAACACAACTTGGACGACGACGGCTAAGGCCAGCAGTGCGACCGCTAGCTCCGTCAACTTGCGCAGGAACCCAGTGATATTGTCGATCATCTGACTCTCTCCTTTATGTTGGGGGTTTTGGGGGTAAACGGCGTTAAGAACACCACGGAGGTAGACTTACGAATCAAGTCGGCGTTCAAAAGAAGGAAGGCCGGTGATTCGAGTCGGTGCAGCGGGCCGGTCTCGGAAACGGCACCCCGGCGACGGCGAGCCGGGGCGTGAGCTTTGCGGGCAGCCGCGCGTTTCCCCGGCCTCGGACAACCGCGATCAGCGCGCTTGAAGCCGAGCCTGAATCGCCGCGTTCCACGCGTGCCGCCCGAACAGCACGAACCTGAATTCCGTGCCTTCCTTGGTGTAAACGGCCAAGGAATTCGGGAAGAGCGGAATCAAACCAAGAAACTTCGTCCAACACGCCCGCGTCGACTGCACCTGCGCCAAGTCCACCACCGTGACACCCCGCTGGAGGTTGGCCGCCCCGTCCTTGATCAGATGTTCGTTCGGGAGCAGCGGGGTTTTCATGGGCAATGAGTTACGTCTCAACCCCGGGGGCGGCCGATGGCAGCGCCGGAGCGCTCGGCGCCGCGGGGGAGTTCACCAGGTCCTCGTAGGCATAGACGATCGCCCCAAAGAGGATCGGCAGGGTGACAAAGATTCCAATGAAGAGGCCAATGATGCCCAAACAGGCCAGAAAAGCCGCGACGATCATCAGCCCAAACACCCGCCACCACTGGGCGGTGATGACCCGACGGCTGACCTCCATGGCGCACCAGAAATCCAGTTTCCGATCCTGGATCAGCAGGAACGTAAACGTATAACTAATTGCGAGATAGATACCGGGCAAGATCAGGAAGATCAGCCCCACGGTCGTCAGAAGCGACGACACCAGCGACCCCAGCATCAGGGGCACAAAGGCCCCGGAAAATCCGGAGAAAATGACCCCCAAATCCGGCGACTCGCCCCGCGCAAACCTAAGGTAGTAAAAGTAAAGCCCTCCGTAGATCACCCCGCTCAAGAAGATCCCCGCAATCGCGCCCAGGAGGGGGATAAACTGGACCACCATCAGGACCACCAAGCCAAGGAAGGTCCCGCCCACAATCGCCCAGAAGTTCCCGGTCGTGAGGCGCCACGCCCGCCCCACGCACGCTCCAATCCGCAGTTTTTCCGCCCGCCCAATCAGCTCGGCGGCATAGGTGCGCGGGTCGACCGGGACCGGGACCACCACCGGAGCCGCGGCTGGGGCAAACCCATGACCGACCCGGGATGCACCACCGGGGGCCGCACCTGCACCGCTGCCCAGATCACCCCCGTTCGCCCCTGGAGTACCTGCGGCGGATGCCGTTGCTATTGCCCCGGCTGTGCCCGGGCCCGCGCCCCCCTCCGGAAGCTTGGGTGGAGGCATGTCCGAGATCGGCGCCGGCCGCTGGAATTCCGAAAACTCCATCAAGCGCCGCCACGCGCCCTCGCCCACCCGCTTCCCCAAAGTATCGAGCGTCGCCCGGCCGTCGGCGATCCACTGCTTCACCTGGTCCGCCGTCGCGGGACCGTACTCCTTGCCGTCACTGCCGATGAGAATAAACACATCGCACGCTTAGGGAGGAATCGCCCTCAGTGCAAGTGTGCTTCCCCCTGAAAGGACCACCCCTCTGTCAGTGGTGCCCGGGACAGGACTCGAACCTGCACGCCTTTCGGCAAAGGCTTCTAAGACCTTCGTGTCTGCCATTCCACCACCCGGGCGGCTCTCTGCGGAGCCTGCCCGGGGGGCGACGGGACGGGCAAGCCCGGAAACGTCTCCGCCCTCGCCTCCCGCGGGATCTTGGCTACAGATCAGGTGCCATGAGGTTCCCTCTTTCCCGCCTCGCCGTCGCCGTGTGGGTCGCCGGCCTCGCCCTCCTGCCGCTCCACGGCACCGCCCCCGACACCACCGAACGCGCCCGCGTCACCGTCCTCGCCACCACCGATCTCCACGGGCGAGTCTTCCCCATCAACTATGGCAACAACCAGCCGTCCGCCGACGGCCTCGCCCGCATCGCCACCCTCGTCCGCGCCGCCCGCAAGGAGGCGCCGGATCTGCTCTTGGTCGACTGCGGCGACACCATCCAGGGCACGCCGCTCGCCTACTACCACAACCGCATCAACAACGAGCCCATCGACCCAATGATGCTCGCGATGAACGCGCTGGGTTACACGAGCATGACCCTCGGAAACCACGAGTATAACTTCGGTCTCAACGTGCTCCACAAGGCCCGGGGCGAAGCCCGCTTCCCGTGGCTCTCCGCCAACACGCTGCGCAGCGGCACTGACGACCCCGCCTTCACGCCCTACGTGGTCCGCGAGGTCGCCGGGGTGCGCGTCGGCATCCTCGGGCTCACGACGCCCGCCATCCCGTCGTGGGAAAACCCCGCCCACTTCTCCGATCTCTCCTTCATCGATCCCGTCGCCTCCGCCAAGCGCTGGGTCGAGGTGCTGCGCTCCCAGGAACGAGTCGACGTGGTCGTCGCCGCCGTCCACTTCGGGATCAACCAGAATCTCGCCGATGGTCGCACACCCCCAGGCGAAATGCCCAACGAGAACCCCGCCCTCCCTCTCGCCCAAACGGTCCCCGGCATCGACCTGATGTTCCTCGCCCACACCCACGTGAACGTCGCCGGGCTCTCCGTCAACGGGGTCCTCATCTCCCAGGCCGGACGCTGGGGCGATCGCCTCGCCCGGGCCGATGTCTTCCTCGAACGGCCCGATCGCTCCGCCCGCTGGCGCATCCTCGCCAAGGCGTCCACCACCCTGCCCGTCTCCCTCGCCACCACCCCCGATCCGGAGATGCTCGACCTCGTCCGGCCCTACCACGAGGCGACGCAAACGTGGCTCTCCCAGCCCGTCGGCCGCTCCAGCCAAGCCTTGAATTCGCGCGAATCCCGCCTTCGCGACACTGCCATCATCGATCTCATCCACCGGGTCCAGCTCGGCGCCGGCCAGGCCGACATCTCCTTCGCCGCCGCCTTCACCCTCGACGCTACCCTGCCCGCCGGGGACGTGACCGTCCGCGACCTCGCCGCCCTCTACATCTACGAGAACACCCTCGTCGTCGTCGAACTCACCGGCGCCGAGGTCAAGGCCGCCCTCGAGCACGCCGCCGGCTACTTCCGCCCGTATCAGGCAGGCCTGACGCCGTCCGAGCTCATCGATCCCGCCGTCCCCGGCTACAACTTCGACACCGCCGAGGGCGTGGAGTACGCGCTCGACCTGCGCCGACCACTCGGCGACCGGGTCGTCGATCTCCGCTTCGCCGGCGCCCCGATCGATCCCGCCCGCCGTTTCCGGGTCGCCATCAACAACTATCGCCTGAACGGCGGCGGCGGCTACCGCATGTTCCGCAACGCCCGGGTCATCGATCAGGCCAATCAGGAAATCCGGGAGCTGATGATCGACTGGGTCCGCCGGAACCCGGAGATCACCGCCACCCCAAGCAACAACTGGCGCATCCTGCCGTAGCGCCACGCGCCCGAGGGTCAGGCTTTGTCCTTTGTCCTCGGAGCCGACGTCTGCGGCGGACCTCGGGTCCGAGTGGGCGTCTCCGCGACCGGAGGACAACGTGCAAAGCCTGACCCTCACGGCGGGCGGTCCGAGTCCGCGCGCCCGCTCCGCGCAACGCCTTCGGGGGCAGCGAAATCTCCGATCCCCCTGCAAAAACATTCGGCAAGCCGCCGAAAGCACGGTCTCTCCGCCACCGTCCCGCGCCCATGAAGTCGTTGTTCCCGTACGCCTTGCGCCGCGTTCTCGCCCTCGTCCTTGCCGCGTTGGCCTTTTCCGTAAGTGGCTTCGGCGCAGATGTTGGCAGCACCGAGGCCGAGGTGCTTGAGGCTCTGGGCGAGCCGACCAGCCGGATGTCCGCGGGGTCCGTGACCATCCTCAACTACCCGAACCGGATCTTCCGAATCGAGAACGATACCGTGGTTTCAATCCGACGTCTCGGCGGATGCGGCGACCCTGCTCCCGCCGCGAGCAACGGCAAGGCGTGCGGCGCTTCGAGCCGAACCAGTTCGGGCACGTCGAAGTCGATGTCTTCGTCGTCAACGGGTTCAACCTCTTCAGCTTCGTCCTCGGCGTCCGCAGCCTCCAAGGCGTCCTCCGGACCCGGTGCCGCCGCCGCCAAACGTCCCACCGGACCGGCCTTGGAATGGGGCACCGAGTACCGCGCCGCGGCCGAACGCGCCGCGAGCACCAAGCGCCCGGTCTTCCTCTTCTTCACCGGCTCCAACTGGTGCACGTGGTGCAAGAAGCTCGAGGCGGAAATCCTCGAGACCACCCTCTTCCGCAACTACGCGGCCCAGAAGCTGGTGCTGGTCAAGCTGGACTTCCCGCGCGGCATCCCGCAGCCGGAGTGGATGATTTCCCAGAACCAGGCGCTCTCGAAGAAGTATCGCGTCACCGGCTACCCCACGGTCGTGATGCTGTCGCCGACCGGCAAATTCCTCGCGAGCCTGGGCTACGCCCCCGGCGGTCCGGTGCCGTTCGTCACCGCCCTCCAGGAACTCGAGAACGCGCCCTGATCGCCGGCGTCGGTTTCACCGACGGCTCGGCGACGGATTCCGTCTTGATCGTTCGTCGCTGGGCAGCGCAACGCGCTCGATCGCAGGCCTTCAGGAATTCGGAGACGCACCCTGCGCCGCCAGCGGCGGCGCGGGATCGTCAGTCGACGAGCAGCGCAATCTGCACGCCCGGGCCGTGCACGCCTTCAATCAGGATGCCTTCGACGTCCGCCGTCTTCGAAGGACCCGTGCACCAGATGATGTTCGGATCACCCCCAAGCGCCGCCACCGCCTCGGGAAGATCGACGTGGATGCTGCGGCGCGGGACGACCGCGACATGCACCCACGGCGCCAGCGCCGCCAGCCGACGCGAGGTCGCGGCGTCGTTGAGGATCACGGTTCCCGTCTCCGCGATCGCCCCGACTGCCGCCGTGATGCCGAACTGATAATCATCCACCCGCGTGCGATCGAACTCGGTCTCAAACACGATCTCCGCCGGAAAGGCTGGGCGCAGCCGCGCCGCCAGCGCTGGGTCGCAGTAGCCGCGCCGCCAGCCGGACGACACGAAGAGCGCCACCAGTTCCTCGACGGAGGCGATGGGGGTGCCGTTGACGAGGCGCAGGCGTTCGGCGAACAGCGCCGGCGCGTCCACCGCGCCGCGGGCATGGCGCATGAGCACGAGCTCGCGCTCCCAGTCCGGCGCCGCCGCGCGGGTCGGCAGCGGCGCCAGGGCCTGACGGACCCGTCCCAAGATGGCTTCGCGATCGTTGCTCATGAGCGTCGTGGTTTACGGGCGCAAGTTCGCCAGCATGATCTTCAGAGGCAGGGTGGCCGAGGGCGCGGTTCGCCGGGTCAGTTTCGCGGAGCCGCACTTCCGGCTTGGGACTGCTGCTTGCGGCGGTCGTGCAGCCAAGTGCGGAAGGTTCCCCCGCGCCACGTCGGCAGGGTGCGCCGCGACTGCCACGCCTGCAGCGCGGCGACCGGCACGTACTTCGTGGGCAGCACGTTCATGATGCGCCCGCCGGCCAGCGCCGCCTTCCACGCAAACGGCTGCGAAGCCATGACCGCCCAACCGCCCATCGCGGGCGTGCCGGCCGCGGCCGCATCACTGCCTTCGCGCTTTCCTTTCTCACGCAACCGGAGGAGCAGGTCGGGAATGGGGATGTTGACCGGACATACCTCGTTGCACGCGCCGCACAGCGACGAGGCTTTCGGGAGGTCCGCCATCGCCGGGAAGCGCTCGCCCGCAAGCAGCGGCGAAAGCACCGCGCCAACCGGGCCGGGATAGACGCTGCGGTACGCATGGCCGCTCGCCTGCCGGTACACGGGACACACGTTCAGGCACGCCCCGCACCGGATGCAGCGCAGGATGTCCCGGCACTCGCTCGCCAGCACGTCCGTGCGGCCGTTGTCGACGAAGACGACGTGCATTTCCTCGGGGCCGTCCGGCTGCGCCGGACCCCGCGGACCCGAGATGAATTCCGTGTAGACCGTCAGCTGCTGCCCCGTGCCGCTGCGCGCAAGCAGGTTCAGCAGGAGCCCGAGATCGCGGTCCCGCGGGAGGATCTTCTCGATGCCCACCATCGCGATGTGGCACTTCGTCGCCGCGAGGCAGAAGCGCGAATTGCCTTCGTTGGTCACGAGCACGATGCGCCCGCTCTCCGCGACGACGAAATTCGCGCCGGTCAGGCCGACGTCCGCCTCGAGGTACTTGTGCCGCAGGTGCACGCGGGCGCGGCGGGTGATCGTCTCCGGGTCGTCATTGTACGCCCCGAGACCGTGCCGCTCGAACGAGGTCGCGATCTCGCGACGGTTTTTGTGGATGATCGGCTTGACGATGTGCGAGGGGTGGTCGCCGTCGATCTGGACGATGAATTCGCCGAGGTCGGTCTCGACGCATTCGACGCCGCGCTTCTCGAGAAAACGCCCGAGCTCGGTCTCCTCGCTGACCATCGTCTTGGCCTTGACCATCCGCCTGGCCCCGCGGGCCTGGAGGATCGAGTACACGGCCTCGTTGGCGGCCTCGGCGGTGGCGGCCCAGTGCACGTGGACCCCGTTCGCCCGCAGCTTCGCTTCGACGGCCGGGAGGTAGGTGTCGAGATTCTCGACGACGTGCTGCTTGATGTCGCCCGCGATCCGCCGGAGACGGTCGGGGTCGATGAAGTGGTCGAAGAGCACCTTCGTCCGCTTTTCGTGTCCGGCCTTCGATCCGCTGTGGACGGAGGCCTTGGTCTCCGGCCGGAGCCGGGCGGCATACTCGTCGATCTGCTGGAATTTCATCGGGGTTGAAGGGGCGGCGGGGGGGCTGGGGACCGGTGGGGACGAGCGGACAGGCGGTCGCGAGAAACAGGCGGTGGAAGCGGGGGGGCGGGAGGATCAGGCGCGCGAGTCGGGTCGGGGAGGAGGTGCGAGCGGGAGCGCGAGGGGACGAAAGGGCGGGCGCTGCGTCTCAGCCGAGCAAACCGCCCTGCCGCAGCGCGTCGCGCAGGACTTGGGCGAGGTGCAGGATGCGGATCGGCCGGCCTTCCTTGTCGGCGAGCCCGCCGAGGTGCATCAGGCAGCTCATGTCGACCGAGACCAGCGCATCCGGCTGGACCGCGCGGATGTGCTCGAGCTTGAGCGAGCCCATCGCCGAGGAAATCGTGGGGAAGCTGACCGAGAACGTGCCGCCGAAGCCGCAGCACTGTTCGCCCTCGCCGAACGGCAGGACGGTGACGCCGGGGATCGATTCGAGCAGCCGCTGGGCGGCCTCGCCCGTGGCGGTGCCGCGCGAGTGACACGACCGGTGAAACGCGATGCGAGCATCGTAACGGCCCGGCCAGGAGGTCAGGCCGAGTCCATTGACCAAGTAATCCGCCAGTTCCCACGTCCGACGGCCCAGCGCCTCGACCTCCGGGAGGTCGGCCTCGCGCTCGAACTCGAGCGGTGCGCCATGGAACATCATGGCCGCGCAGGAACCGCTCGGGACGATCACGGGCACGGAGCCGGCGAAGGTCTTCACGGTGTGGCGGACCACCTTGCGGGAGGCGGCCCAGTCGCCGCCGTTGAAGGCGGGCTGGCCGCAGCACGTTTGTCCCTCGGGAAACTCCACCGCCACGCCCAGATGCTCCAGCACCTCGACGGTGGCCCGGGCGACGTCGTCGTAGAACGCATCGCAGAGGCAGGTGGCCATCAGCTGGACCCGGCGCTCGGTGAGGGGCGGGCGGTCGTGGTTGAGCATGGGAGCAGTCGCGAACCGTAAACCCGCGGGACAGACGCGCAACCCAATAGCCCGCCGACTCGGTTTTTGTTGGCCGAGTGGGCCGCACCCGCCCACGCTCCGGAAACCCACCCGCATCACCCATGGCCTCCTCGCCCCTCTACGCCGCCGCCGTCGACCTCGGTGCCACCAGCGGCCGCGTCATTCTCGGCACGTGGCACCAGAATCGTCTTTCCATCAAGGAGATCCATCGCTTCAGCAATCGGTTCCTGCCCTTGGGGGAGCACGACTACTGGGACGTGCCGACGCTCTGGCATGAAGTGCGGGCGGGGCTGCGCGAGGCGGCGGCCCAGGTGCCCCGCGGGGCCCGGATCGCGTCGGTGGGGGTGGATGTTTGGGGCGTCGACCATGTGCTGCTGAACGACGCGGGGCGGCTGGTGTTCCCGGTGCACGCGTACCGCGACAACCGCACTCAGGCGGGCCTGCGTCGGCTGGCCGGGACGCGGGCGGCGCTGGACCGCATCTATGCTGCGACGGGGGTGCCCAACGTCTTTTACAACACGTCGCTGCAGTTGGAGGAAACGGTGACCAGCTGCCCGGCGATCACGGATCTGGCGACGCGCTGCCTGTTCCTGCCGGATTACTTCAATTACCTGCTGTCGGGGCGGGCGGAGGTGGAATTCTCCGCCGCGAGCACCTCACAGCTCATCGACGTGCACGGCCGCGACTGGTCGATCGCGGCGCTCAACCACTTCCGGATTCCCCGGGGCTGGTTCTCCACCCCGATCATGGCCGGAACCTCGCTTGGCCCCCTGCAGAAAGGGGTCGTCGGCGACTCCCCGGCGCTCCGCGGCACGCGCGTCATCGCCGTGCCGGGGCACGACACCTCGTGCGCGTACGATGCGATGCCGGCGGCGCCGGATGGCTCGGACCTCTACCTCAGCTCCGGCACGTGGTCGTTGGTCGGCTTCGAGAGCGACCGCCCGGTGCTCGGGGCGGAAGCGATGGCGGCGCGGATCTCGAACGAGCGCACGGGTGACGGCCGGTACCGGCCGCTGACGAACGTCATCGGCCTCTGGCTCCTCGAAGGGACGCTGCGGGACTTCGCGGCGCGCCCGAAGAACGCCCGGGAATGGTCGACCCTGATCGCGGCGGCCGAGAAACTCCCGGCGCCGAAGCAACTCCTGGACGTCACGGATCCCGCGCTGAGCAACCCCACCTCGATGCGCGCCGCCATCGACGGCCAACTGAAGCGCCGCCGCGCCCGCCCCCCACGCGAGCTGGTCGGCTACGTCCGGCTGATCTGCGACTCGCTTGGGCAGGGCCATGCCGCGGCCAAGGCGGCCTTTGAGCGACTGGCGGGACGGCAGTTCAAACGCATCCTGATGGTCGGCGGCGGCGCGAAGAACCGCCTCCTCTGCCAAGCCACCGCCGATGCCGCCGGGATCCCCGTGGTGGCCTTCGACCTTGAAGGTTCCGCCGTCGGCAACCTCGCCTGCCAACTGATCGCCCTGCGTGCCGTGCGCGACCTCGCCACCTTCCGCCGCCACCTCGGGGCGCAACTGGAGCAGCGGACCTACACGCCCCACTCCTGAGCACGATAGAGGGACACGCCACGATGGAGGATCAGGCTTTGCCCGTTGTCCTCCTCCCCGAACGCGGCGCCCGCGCTCACTCAAATTCTGCCGCGCGCCGCTGCCGACGACAAAGGACAAAGCCTGACCCTCTGGGATCGGAGATTGCAAAGGCTGGCGAAACCGGGAGAGTGAGTCTTTCGCCACAAAGACTATGTTGAAGAAGCTGATTGCGAAGTTCCGCAAGACCCTTGCCCCTTCGCCCAAGGACCAGCCCGCCAAAGAGGCGGCGGCGTCCGCCCCTCCTCCCTCCCAACACCCCACCCGCAAGGTCCACGCCGATAGCCAGCGCCGCGCCGAAGGCGGTCGCAGTCGCAGCGGCGGTGGTCATGGCGGTACGGCTCATGCCGAAGGCCGCAGCGGCCGCCCTGATCGCGAGGGCCACGGCTCCCAGGGCCATGGCGGAGGCGCCGGCCGCGGCAGCGATGCTGCCGGAGGTCGCGCCAGCGGGCGCGGCGAAGGCCATGGGGGCCGATCCGGAGGCGGGCGCGGACGGGGCGGTCACTCCGATCGCCCCCGGTCCTCGCGCCCGGAGCGGGAGCGCGATGAGGAGGTCCCGGCTTCGTCTACGCCGCGTCGCTCCCGCACGCCGCGTCCGGTGCCCGAGGTGGCGCCCGTCAATTCCGCGTTCACCCAACTCGGCCTCGCCGACCGCATCGCCCTTGCCGTGCTGGAGAAGGGTTACGCCGAGCCCACCCCCATCCAGGCTCAAGCCATCCCGATCGTGCTGTCAGGCAAGGACGTGGTCGGATCGGCCCAGACCGGCACCGGCAAGACCGCCGCCTTCGCCCTGCCCATCCTGCATCGTCTCGGCACCAAGGGTCCGCATCCGCGTTGCCTCGTGCTCGAGCCCACGCGCGAACTCGCTCTCCAGGTCGAGGAGGCCTTCCGCCTCTACAGCAAACACACCAATCTCGACACCACCGTCATCTACGGAGGCGTCGGCTACGGCAAGCAGCGCGAGGACCTCGAGAACGGCGTCGACATCATCGTCGCCACGCCGGGCCGGCTCCTCGATCACATGGAGCAGGGCGCGATCAGCCTCGCCGGGGTCGAGATTCTCGTCCTCGACGAGGTCGACCGCATGCTCGACATGGGCTTCCTCCCCGACGTGAAGCGCATCGTCTCCCGCACGCCGAAGTCGCGGCAGACGCTCTTCTTCACCGCGACCCTCCCCCCGGAAATCGCCTCCCTCGCCACCTGGGCGCTCAACGAGCCGGTCGAGATCAAGATCGACCGCAAGCAGACCGCGGCCGAAACCGTGGCGCACGCGTTCTACCCGGTCGTCGCCTCGCAGAAATTCGATCTCCTCTCGCAGTTGCTCGAGACCACGCAGTTCAAGAGCGTGATCATCTTCTGCCGCACCCGCATGGGCGCGGACCGCATCGCCCACCGCCTCATCGCCGCCAAGCACACGGTCGGCGTCATCCACTCCGACCGCAGCCAGCGCGAACGCGTGGAGGCCTTGGAGGGCTTCAAGAGCGGCCGCTTCGAGGTGCTCGTCGCAACCGACATCGCCGCCCGCGGCCTCGACATCCGCGGCGTCTCCCACGTCATCAACTACGACGTGCCCGAGAACGCCGAGGACTACGTCCACCGCATCGGCCGCACCGGCCGCGCCCAAAACACCGGTGAGGCCTTCACGCTGGTGACGGAGGACGACGTCCGCGACGCCCGCTCGATTGAGCGCTTCATCAATCAGACGGTCGAGCGGAAGAAGTTCCCGGACTTCCCGTACATCTACTCGGCGCTGTTCGACGAGAACAATCCGGCGCTCAACGCCGCCCCCAAGCCCGTCAGCCGACTGACCCGCGGCGCCCGGCGCTGAGCGGCCTGAGCGCAGGCCCAGGCGCGGGCCGATCCCAGCGCTCCGCGGAGGAGGCCATTCGCCCCGACGCCGACTTCCCGCCCGGCCGCATCCGGGCCCTCCGGCCACCGGCTCGGCTCTGACCTGCCCGCCGACAACCCTCCAAGCACGGCACGCCGGGCCCGAGGCACTGCCGCCCCGCCCGCCGGCTGCCTTCCGCTTCCGCATGGGTTAACATTCATCGGGCCGCCGCTTGCACGGACCGTGGGGGGGCGGTGGACTGCTGGAACGGTCCCGGGAGCTTCGCGCCAGGCCCGATGCCCTGTCTTGCACCGGCACGCGCGCCGCCGTTCCCTCGCTCCCGCCCTTCCCCACCCGCCATGTCGCTGTCCCAGCCGTTCCTGCCCGACGACTTCCTCCTGCCCAACCCGTGGGCCCGGCGCCTGTACTTCGAACACGCAGCCAAACAGCCCATCTTCGATTATCACTGCCATCTCCCGCCCGACCAAATCGCGGGGAACTGGCAGTTCGCCAATCTCACCCAGATCTGGCTCGGCGGCGATCACTACAAGTGGCGCGCCCTGCGCGCCGCCGGCGTGCCGGAGGACCTGATCACCGGGACCGCGTCGAGCGACTACGACAAGTTCCTCGCCTTCGCCCGCACCGTCCCGGCGCTCGTCCGCAATCCGCTCCACCACTGGTCGCACCTCGAACTGCGCCGGTACTTCGGAATCGACCTGCTGATCAACGAGGCCAACGCCCCGCGCATCTGGGAGGAAGCCAACGCCCGCCTCGCCACGCCCGCCCTCACCACCCACGGGATCCTCACGTCCAACCGCGTCACCGTCGTCTGCACCACCGACGACCCCGCCGACACGCTGGAACACCACCAGGCGATCGCACGCAGCGGCCTCGCGACGCGGGTCTATCCGACGTTCCGACCCGACAAGGCCCTCGCGGTGAACGCCCCCGCCGTCTTCAACCCGTGGTGCGATCTGCTCTCCGAACGCAGCGGAGTCGAGGTGCGCAACCTGCCGACGCTCCTCGAGGCGCTCGACCGGCGGCACGCGTTCTTCCACTCGCTCGGCGGCCGGCTCTCCGACCACGGTCTCGAGACGCTGCCCGACGTCGAATGCACCGCCCGCGAGGCCTCCGTCATCTTCGACCAAGCCCGCGCCGGCACCGCCGCCACGCCCGAGCAGACCGCGAAGTTCGTCTGGTTCCTGCTCGTCCACCTCGGCCGGCTCGACGCCGCCCGCGGCTGGACCAAGCAGTTGCACCTCGGCGCGCTGCGCAACACCAACTCCCGCCTTCTCCGCCGCCTCGGCTCCGACGCCGGAGTGGATTCGATCGGCGACTTCCCGCAGACGCGCGCCCTCGCGCGCTACCTCGACACGCTCGACCGCGACGACCGCCTGCCGCGGATCATCCTCTACAACCTGAATCCAGCGGACAACTACGCGTTCGCGACTATGGCCGGCAATTTCCAGGACGGCTCCATCCCGGGCAAGCTGCAGTTCGGCTCGGGCTGGTGGTTCCTCGACCAGAAGGAAGCCATGGAATGGCAGATCAACGCGCTGTCCCAGCTCGGCCTGCTCTCCCGGTTCGTCGGCATGCTCACCGATTCGCGCAGCTTCCTCAGCTACGTGCGCCACGAGTACTTCCGGCGCCTCCTCTGCGGGATGATCGGCACCGACATTCAGGCGGGGCTCATTCCCGCCGACGAGGCCGCCGTCGCGAAGCTGGTCCGCGACATCTGCTACGACAACGCCGCCGGCTACTTCGGCCTCCAGGCCGGCAAACTCTGAGCCGCCCGCCATGCCCCTGCTCATCGGCATCTGCGCCACCCCGGCCGAGATCGCGGGCCTGCCCGATCCGCCCTTCGATTTCATCGAGGCACACGTCCAGCACCTTCTGCTGCCGGAGCAGCCCGACTCCGCCTTCGCCCCGAACGCCGCCGCCACGCTCGACTGCCACCGGCCCACGCCGGCCGCGAATTGTTTCCTGCCCGCTGACCTGAAGGTCACCGGCCCGAACGTCGACCACGCCCGGCTCGCCCGCTACACGGAAACCGCGTTCCGCCGCGCCGCGTCGATCGGGCTGCGGACAATCGTCTTCGGCTCCGCCATGGCCCGCATGATGCCCGAGGGCTGGTCCGGCGCCCGGGGCTTCGAGCAGTACGTCGAAGCCCTCACGGTCGTGGCCCCGATCGCCCAGCGGCACGGCGTCATGGTCGTCGTCGAGGCGCTCAATCGCGGCGAATGCAATCTGGTCAACACCTTGGACGAGGGGGCCGAGGCCGTGCGGCGCTGCGGGCACCCGTCGGTCCAATTGCTCGTCGATGTGTTCCACATGCTGCGCAACGGCGAGTCGCCGGATCCGATCGGTCGGCACGCCGCGCTCGTGACGCACGCTCATCTCGCCGAAGACGAGGGTCGCACCGAGCCGGGGTTCCACGGCGACGACTTCCGGCCGTTCCTGCGCCAGCTCCGCCGCGCCACGCGGTGCAAGCACCTCACGATCGAGTGCAACTGGACCGCCGGCATGCCCGCCGGGGTCAGCGGCGCCGTCGCCGAGGTGCGCCGCCAGGTCGCCGACGCCGCCCACGGCTGACGCGTCGACCCGGTGGCTCGCGGAGCTTCTCGCTCAGCTCGCCCGGTCCGGATGACGCCGCTCACGCACCGTGTCGTGCGGTCCCACCGCCGCAGCGGCCGCGACCGCATCCGCCGCCGCATTGCCCGCGAGCCAGCCAGTCGTCCAGGCCGCTTGGAAATTGAACCCACCCGTAACGCCATCCACGTCCAACGCCTCACCCACGACGTAGAGCCCCGGGCACCGCTGGCTCGCGAGCGTCCGGAAATCGATCTCCTCCCGGCGCACCCCGCCGCAGGTCACGAATTCCTCCTTGTTCAAGCTCTTGCCCTCGATCGCGAGCCGGGTCTCCCCGCACGCCGCGACCAACGCCTCAAGGGCCTCCGACGACACGTGCGACCACGTGACCTCCGGACCGATGCCGGCCGCCGCGGTGAGCCGCTCCCAGAGCCGCAACGGTACGGCGAACGGCCCGCCGGACGACACGCGGCGGCGGGGATGCTCCGTGCGCTGCCCCCGGAGTTCGGACCGGACCTGCTCGCGCGTGCGCCCCGGAACGAGGTTCAGCGCGAGCGTGAAGCGATAGCCAAGCCCGGCCAGCACGCGGGCGCCCCACGCGGACAACGTGAGGATGGCCGGCCCGCTCAGGCCGCCGTGCGTGATGAGGACCGGCCCGCGGCGGCGCAGGTCAGTGTCCGGCACCGATACCTCGGCATCCGCCACCGCCAGCCCGGCCAGACCCTCAATCCGCGCATCGCGGCAGTGAAACGTGAAGAGCGACGGCACCGGTGGCTCGATGGTGTGACCGAGCGACTCCGCCAGCGTGCCGCCGCCCACCGACTTGGCCCCACCCGTCGCGAGGATGACGCAGGCGGCCTCGAGCACCTCGCGCGCGTCCAGACTCACCTCCACGCCACCCTGACCTCCGTCCATCCGCCCTGCCGCGCCCCCTTCACTCGCCTGCGCCGCCGGAGCGACGGGCGCGCCAGGGGTGCTCTCGGCGAGAAAGCCACCCGACGATGAACGCCGGAGCGAGCGGACCGGCCAGCGCGTGCGCACCTCGACGCCGACGCGCGCCGCCTCGCGCTGGAGGCACTCCACGATGGTGGCGGAGTCGTCGGTGACCGGGAACATGCGCCCATCCGCCTCGGTCTTGAGCGTGACGCCGCGCTCGGCGAACCAGGCGATCGTGTCGCGCGGCCCGAAGCGGTGGAACGAGCCCAGCAGTTCGCGCCCGCCCCGCGGGTACCGCTTCACGAGCTCGCGCGGATCGAGGCAGTCATGGGTCACATTGCAACGTCCGCCCCCGGAGATCCGAACCTTGGCGAGCGGATGCGCGGTCGCCTCGCAGAGCACGACCGTCCCCGCCGGGCCAAGGCGCTCGGCCGCGGCGATGGCGGCGAAGTACCCCGCCGCCCCCCCACCGACCACGAGCACACGGTACGTCTGCATCGGGAGCAGCCTGAAGCCCCTCGGTCCCCGTGTCGACCCACGCCGCAAAGGCCGGACCGCGATTCGTCGGCCGAGCCGTGGGCAACCCCGACGCCCTCAGGCTGCACCCCCGCGGTCGACTACCCCCGGACGGAGTTCGCCTTCAACCAGGTGGCATAGGCCTTCTCGGACATCTCTCCTGCGGCGAGAGCGAGCGTGCGCACGGTCGCATCCGCCTCGGCTGCCTCGAGGCGCCAGCCGTTGAGCTGGAGAAACGTCACCGCCACAATGAAGCCAGCCCGTTTGTTTCCGTCCACGAACGGGTGATTCCGGATGATCCCGACGCAGTAGCTGGCCGCCAGGTCGAACAGACACGACTTGCCGTACGCGAAACGGTTCCGGGGTTTGCTCAAGGCCGAAGCCAGCAGCCCCGCATCGCGGAGGCCGACTGGCCCGCCGAAGTGCGTCAACGCCTGTTCATGCGCGAGGGAAACCACCTCGGGGAGCACCCAGACGGGCTCCTTCATTTGGCCAGTTCCCGCAGCGTGTGCCGGTAGCGCTTCATGACCTCCTGCACGACCTCCATCTGGCGCGCGACCTCCGCACTGTGCGGGCTCAGATGCAGAGTGCCCTCCGGCCCCTCCGTGACCGTGACCGAATCGCCCTCCGTCGCGTTCAGGTGGGCCAGTGCCTCCTTCGGCAAGACGATCCCGACCGAGTTGCCGATCTTTCGCAGCTTGAGTTCAAGGACCATCGCGCGACCGTAGGCACATAAATTATAACGTCAAGGAACCGGAATCGGGCTCGACGAGACCCGGCCCGGCGCCGCGACGCCCCAAGAGGGCACCGCCAAGGCTCGGACCGCGATTCGTCAGCCGAGCCGTGGGCAACCCAGCGCCCCGCCCACGCCAGCGCCGGTGGCCCGCTCCCGCGCGGCGCGCCGTGTCGCGGGAGCACGGCGCGTGGCGGTGAAGCGAGGATCAGTTGCCGCGCTGCTTCTTGCCGGCGGACTCGCGCAGGGCGTCCATCTTGGCCTGCTGCTCAGGCGTGAGGAGCGCGCGGATCTGCGCGTTGTGCGACTCGCGGATCTCGCGGACCTTCGGACGCTTCGCGTCGCGGTCGGTGGACGTGTCCTGCATCACCGCGCGCAGCGCATCACGCTCGCTGCTGAGGATCGGACGAATCTTGGCGAGCTGGTCCGGCGTGAGCGCCAGATGCTCCTTCAACATGGCGAGGCGATCGCCCCGCTCGCCCTTGCCGGCCTTGCCCGGCCGGCCTTCGCGCGCCGGCGGCTTGCCCGCCTCCTCCGCGCGCAGCGCGGGCAGGGACAGCGGAACGAAGAGCGTGAGGGCGACGAGGATGAACTTGGATGCTTTCATGGAATGAACTGTCTGAATGACGACTCGAACGTTGTTTGTGAGGTTGTACGACGGGAACCGTCGACCCTACCTTAGACGCGCCACCGCTCGCTCGGTTACGTCCGCGTCCCGGCCGTCTTCCTCCCGCTTCCCCACCGCCATGACCCACGCGCAACGCTCCCGCCTCGCGGAAGACACCGTGGCCGCGACGCTGCGCCGACTCCCGCCCGCGATCCGCGAGATCGCCGCCCGCGTGCCCGTCGTGCACCACGACTGGCCGAGCGAGGCGATCCTCGGCGACGAGTTCGAACCCGACATCCTCGGCATGTTCGTCGGCTCGCCCTACGGGGCTCCGACCGGCGAGAACCCCGTGGCCGCACCCCACATCCTGCTCTTCCTCGAAAACCTCTGGGACTACGCGGAGGAAGACCGCGCGATCTTCCGCGACGAAGTCCGCCTCACCTACCTCCACGAACTCGGTCACTACCTGGGCTGGGACGAAGACGAGGTCGCGGCCCGCGGACTCGAGTAGCTGGACCCAACCGGTCGCGCCGCCGCTGCCACCGCGTCCGCTTCCGGACATGAAAAAGGCCCGGAACGCTTTCCGGGCCTTCGGAGTGGGTGAGTGGCCGCCTTGGCGCGGCCTGCCCCTCGCGCTTCCTCCCCAAGGGAGGACGCTTCACGGGGTCTCGTTACTTGGTCGACTTGGCCGGCCGACGGGCCGTGAGCCGATACTCGCTGCTCGCGATCATCAGGAGCGTGACCACCGTTCCGTAGCCGAACACGGCGGCAATGCTGCCAGCCTGCAGTTCGACTGCGGTGGCTGCCCAGACGAGCGAACCGGAGAGGATCGCGATCAGCGCCCAAGAGCCGAGGGAGGATTTCGTAATCATAGTGTCTTTCTTTCGTTCAGGCCACCCGGGATGGGCGACCTGCGCCTAGAATACGTCTCTTCTCGCAATAGGAGAAATAATCGTTATCTATCCTTTTGATTGTTTTGTCCTATGGAACTGCAGCAAATCCGGTACTTTGTGGCGGTGGCCGAGACCCAGAATTTCACCCGGGCGGCCGAACGGTGCAATGTGACTCAACCGTCGCTTAGCCAACAGATTATCAATCTTGAGAAGGAGCTTGGGCACAAGTTCTTCCACCGCCTCGGACGCAAGGCGGTGCTGACGGAGGCGGGGGAGACGTTTCTGCAACGGGCGAGGCAGATTCTGGCGGGGGTGGACGATGCGACCCGGGAGTTGGGTGATGGCCAGGCCTTGGAGCGGCGGATTCAGGTCGGGGCGATTCCAACGGTCGCCCCCTACCTACTCCCGCCGCTGATCCAGCGATGTCGGGAGGAGTTCCCGCAACTGACCATTGAAGTGCGGGAGGACTTCCGCTCGGACCTGATTCGGGGCGTGCTGGATGGTGAATTGGACCTCGCGCTGACCTCGCTGCCGGTCAAGGAGCCCCAACTCTCGGTGGAGCCACTCCTGACGGAGCCCCTGCTCCTCGTGGTCGGTCGGAGTCATCCCCTGGCGGACACCCCGCAGGTGACGGCGAAGCAACTCGCGGAGCATGCCTTCGTGTTGCTGGGCAACTCGAGCAGCCTGACGCATCAGGTGCAGCGCTTCTGCGGCGATCATGATTTTGCGCCGCGGATCGGGTACCGCTGTGCGCAGATCGCCACGGTGAAGGCATTCGTCGGCTTGGGACTGGGAATCTCCATCCTGCCCCAGGGCTGTCGCTCCCGGGACGACGACCCTGCGCTGGTCTACCGCCGCCTCAGCGGACGGCAGCCGGAGCGGGAGGTGGCGGTGTTGCGCCACGTCCAGCGGTACCAGAGCCGCGGCGCGGAGCAGTTCCTGCGCGCCCTGCGCGGCTGGCTGGCGGAGCGCGACCGGGAAGATCCGGTGGCGGGCGGGAACACCCGGGTTGCCGCGCCGTCGAAAACCTGAGACCCTGCAGAATGGACCCACGCCCGGCGGCGACCCCCGTGCTGCGACCCAAGCTGTTGCTCTGGGTGTTGGCGGCTGTGCAGTTCACGCACATCCTCGACTTCATGATCGTGATGCCCCTGGGGGCGCACCTCATGGAGGCGCTTGGGACCACGCCGACGCAGTTCAGCTGGCTGGTCGCCGCCTACGGCCTGGCGGCCGCGCTGTCGGGCTTTCTCGGAGGGTTCGTGATGGACCGCTTTGACCGCCGCACGGCCCTGCTCACGCTGTACACCGGATTCGGCCTGGCCACGCTGGCGTGCGCCCTCGCGCCGACCTACCAAGCGTTGCTTGCCGCCCGTTTCGCGGCGGGTGCGTTCGGCGGCGTGGCGGGCTCAGTGGTGGCCTCGATGGTGGGCGACGTGATCGAGCCCGGGCGACGCGGACGCGCGACCGCCGTCGTGATGTCGGCGTTTCCGCTCGCCTCGATCCTCGGCGTGCCCGCCGGCCTGGGTCTCGCGGCCCGCTTCGAGTGGCAGGCTGCGTTCTTCCTCATTGCGGCGCTTGCGGCCGTGGTGCTCGTCGTCGCTCACCGCACCGTCCCCTCCCTTCGCTCGGAGCATCCCGTGCAGCATCCGTTCCAGCAGATGCGCTTGATCCTTTCCTACAACCTGCACCAGCGCGGCTTCCTCATGAGCGCGATGCTGGTTTTCGCCGGAAGCTGCGTGATCCCCTTCATGGCACCCGCGATGGTGGCCAACGTCGGGCTCACGGAAACGCAGCTACCACTGATCTACCTCGCGGGCGGCATGGCCAGCCTCGTCAGCACTCCCCTGCTCGGCCGGCTCACCGACCACTTCGACAAGTTGCACGTGCTCGCCGCCGTGTCGCTCGGGGCCGCGGCCGTGGTGTTCTTCCTCACCCGCATGACGACCACCTCCGTCGCCGCGGCGATGGGGATGACCGCGCTCTTCATGGTGGCGATGTCCGGTCGGTTCTCGCCAGCAATGGCGATGCTGACCAACGCCATCGACGCCCGCTACCGGGGCGGTTTCATGAGCGTGAACGCGGCGGTGCAGCAGGCGGCGGGCGGCCTCGCCAACATCGTCGCCGGCCTGCTGGTGACGCGCGGACCGGGCGGCCAGCTCGAGGGCTACTCGCGCGTCGGCCTTCTCTCCATCGCCTGCCTCGGCTTGACCGTCCTCCTCGCCGCCCGGGTCCGAGCGGTGGCGCCACACGCGGCCCGCGCCGCCGCATCCTGAGCACCCCGCACGGCAGAACCTACGGCAGACGGTACCGCACACCGCACGGCATACCCCACAGCACACCGCCACCGGTCACCTCCCCTCGTGATCCGTCGGTCGACCGCCATTCCCCATCTTTTCCCATCCTGCTCCCTGTCGACAACCCCGCAATTCAACCGATCACCCCATGAGCCAGAGCATCCCCACGCATCCGGGCCGCACCGGCCCTGATCTCTACCTCCGCGCCAAGCAGCGCATTCCCGGCGGCACGCAGCTGCTGAGCAAGCGCCCCGAAATGTTCCTGCCGGACAACTGGCCGGCCTACTACGACCGGGCCAACGGCTGCACCGTCACCGACCTCGACGGACGGCCGCTCACCGACTTCACGTCCTGCGGCATTGGCAGCTGCCTGCTCGGCTACGCCGATCCGGTCGTGAACGCCGCCGTGATCGACCGCATCACCCGCGGCAGCATGTGCACCCTTAATTCGCCCGACGAGGTGGCCGTCGCCGACCTGCTCTGTGAGATCCACCCGTGGGCCGACCAGGTGCGCTATGCCCGCGCCGGCGGCGAAATCCTCACCATCGCGGTGCGCATCGCCCGCGCGGCGACCGGCCGAGAGGTGGTCGCGTTCTGCGGCTACCACGGCTGGAGCGACTGGTACCTCGCCGCCAACCTCGGCGCGACGGAGGCACTCAACGGACATCTCCTCCCCGGACTCGATCCCTCCGGTGTGCCGACCGGCCTGCGCGGCACGTCCCTGCCGTTCCGCTACAACCGGATCACGGAACTCGAGGCCATCGTCGCCGCGCAGCGCGGCCGCCTCGCCGCCATCGTGATGGAGCCCATGCGCTACGAGGCGCCGCGCGACGGATTCCTCGACCGCGTGCGGGCGCTCGCGGACGAGGCCGGGGCGGTGCTCATCTTCGACGAAGTGACCTCCGGCTGGCGCAGCCACCACGGCGGCATCCACCTGAAGCTCGGCGTCGCCCCGGATCTCGCCGTCTTCGCCAAGTCCCTCTCCAACGGGTTCCCCATGTCCGCCGTCATTGGCCGCGGCCGCGTGATGGAGGCCGCGCAACGCACCTTCGTGAGCAGCACGTACTGGACGGAGGCGATCGGCCCGGCGGCCGCCCTCGCCACGCTCACGCGGCTCAAGGAGGTGGACGCGGTGGCGCACATCCAGCGCATCGGCGACCTGACGCGTCAGGGCTGGCGCGAGGCCGCCGCCCGCCGCGGCGTCCCCATTACCGTCGGTGGCATCCCCGCCCTCTGCAACTTCAGCTTCTCCTGCGGCGATGACAGCCGCCGGGTGATGACACTGTTCACGCAGGCGATGCTCGATCGCGGCTACCTCGCAAACGGCGTCTTCTACCCGACCTGCGCGCACACGCCGGCCCACGTGGAGGCCTACCTCCGGACCGTCGATGAGGTCTTCGCCCTCATCCAGTCCGTCCTCGCCGAGGGCACCCTCGCGCAGCACCTCCGCGGCCCCGTGGCCCACAGTGGTTTCGCCCGCCTGACCTGACCCACCTCCCCCGAGGGTCAGGCTTTGCACTTTGCTTTCCGCCCGCCAAGACGCCCGCGCCCACTCAAAGTCCCCGACGCACACCGCCCCGGATGACAAAGGACAAAGCCTGACCCTCCAAGGAGATTGCGGTGGGCGGGGGGAAAAGCCGCTCCACCGGGCTTTCCCGTTGCCGGCACCGCCGACGGTGTGCATGGTCTGCGCCATGATCGACGTCATCAAGAAGACCATCCTCGCCGGCGTCGGTGCCGCGCTGACCACCACGGAACGGGCCGAGGCTGCGCTCCAAGAGATGGTCCGGCAAGGCAAGCTGTCGGCCGCCGACGCCCGGATCATCGCCGAGAAGATCGCCGAACAGGGCCGGCGCGAGTTCGAGGAGATGAGCCAGGACCTGAGCGCCAAGGTGCGGTCGATGCTCGACCGCTCCGACGCCGACCTGCGGGCCCGGCTCGCCGCCCTCGAGGAGCGCGTCCGGGTGCTGGAGGCGAACGCCACGCCGCCCCCGTCGCGGTCGAGCGAGCCGTGAAGCCGTTCGATCTCCTGAGCAACGCCGTCCGCGCCAAGGAAATCTTCACCGTCCTCGCGCGCCACGGGTTCGACGATCTGCTCAACCAGATTGAGCTGCCGGCCGCCATCTGGTCGCGCCTCGTGCCGCAGCACACCCCGGCGCGCACGGTCCACGAGCGCGTGCGCCTCGCGGCCGAGGAACTGGGGCCCACCTTCGTCAAGGCCGGCCAGCTCCTAAGCATGCGCCCGGACCTGCTGCCGGCGCCGCTCATCCTCGAGCTGCGCAAGCTCCAGAACTCCGTCCAGCCGCTGCCCTTCGCCGAGATCCGTCCGGTGCTGCTCGAGGCACTCGGGCGGGAGCCGCACGAGGTGTTCGCAGTCTTCAACGAGACCCCGGCCGCCACCGCCTCCCTCGCCCAGGTCTACTTCGCCCGCCTGCACGACGGCCGCGACGTCGCCGTCAAGGTCCAGAAGCCCGGCCTCGAAAAGACCGTCCTCGCCGACTTCGAGCTCATCGCCTGGCTCGCCGGCCAGATCCACCAGCGCGTCGAACGCCTCGCCCCGTTCAACCTGCCCAGCGTCGTCGCGGAACTGCGCGCCGGCATCCTGCGCGAGCTGGACTTCCGCAACGAGGCGCGGAACCAGCAGTACTTCAACGCGATCAACCCCCACCCGGACCGGGTCTTCTCCCCCGCCGTCATCGATGAGCTGAGCTCCGCGCGCGTCCTTGTCTCCGATCGGATCGTGGGACGATCCCTCGACGATCTCGCCCCCGACCCGGCCTTCAACCGCCAGATCGCCGCCAACGGCGCCGCCTCCCTCCTCCATCAGGTCCTCATCGCCGGTTTCTTCCATGCCGACCCGCACGGGGGCAACGTACTGATCATGCCCGATGGGAGGCTCTGCCTCCTCGACTGGGGCCTCGCCGGCAACCTCACGCGGCGCCTTCGCCTCGCCCTCGCCGAGTTGTTCCTCGCCGCCGTCGAGCAGGACGCCGAGCGCATCGTCGAAATCGCCGCCGAGCTCGGCGCCCCGGGCGGCGGCGTCGACCTGCGCGCGATGGAACGCGATGTCACGCTCGCGCTGCGCGAGGACTTCAACGTGCGCCTCGGGCGCGAGCACAGTGGCCGCGCCCTGCTGAAGCTGCTCCACATCTTCGGCCGCAACGGGATCAACATCTCCCAGGACTACTCGCTCATGGCCAAGGCCATCCTGTGCATCGAGGAGGTCGGCCGGCGGCTCGATCCCACCTTCGACCTGCGCGCCCACGCGCGGCCCGTCCTCCGCGAGGTCCAGCGCAGCCGCGTCCAGCCGGGCGTGCTCTGGCGCGATGTGCGCGACGTGGTGCGCTCCAGCTTCACCGGGCTGAAGGAATTGCCGGGAGAGTTGCGCCGCATCGCCCGCCGCCTTGAGCGCGACGACCTCACGATCCGTTTCCAGCACCAGGGGCTTGAGGGTCTCGACGACGCCCTGAAGGCCGCTGCCAACCGCATCGCCCTCGGGGTCATCATCGCCGCCCTCATCGTCGGCTCCTCCCTCATCATCACCACGCGCAACCCGCCTTACCTCTTCGGGTATTCCGCCCTCGGCATCATCGGCTACCTCCTTTCCGCCGTGCTCGGGCTCTACGTGGTCTGGGACATCTTCCGGCACGGGCGGCATCGCTGACGCAGTCCTCGGGTGCGCCTCAAGCCTCCGCCTCAGGCCTCGCGCCTAACGCTTCGCATCTCACGCCTGACGCCTCGCGCCTCGCGCAGCACGGCGCATCCCGTGGCGGTCCGCCCTTCCTGCCCATACCGCCCATCCCGCCCGACCCGACTGACCCGCCTGACCTGCCCGGCGCTTTGCGGTTGCTCGATCCGCCTAGGCGCGTACCTGTCCTCTCTTCTCCCTCGATCGATGTCTGCTGACACCTCCGCACCGCTGCCCGCCTCCGCCGCCGCACCCTGCCGCGGGGTGAAGCGCCCGGAACTGCTCGCGCCGGCGGGAGACTGGGAATGCGCCCGGGCGGCCGTCGAGAACGGCGCCGACGCCATCTACTTCGGCCTTGAGCGGTTCAATGCACGCATGCGCGCCAAGAACTTCACCCAGGCCGACCTGCCGGCCTTGATGGAGTTCCTCCACCGGCGCGGCGTCCGCGGCTACGTCACGTTCAACACGCTGGTCTTCACGCCGGAACTGCCCGACGCCGCCGACTACCTGCGCGGGATCATCACCGCCGGTGTCGACGCCGCGATCGTCCAGGACACCGGGATTTGCCGGCTGATTCGCCAGCTTTCACCCGACTTCCCCATCCACGGCTCCACGCAGATGACCGTGACCAGCGCCGCGGGCGTGCGCTTCGCGCGCGAGCTCGGTGCCGAGTTGGTCGTGCTCGCCCGCGAAAACTCCATCCCCGAGATCGAGCGCATCCAACAGGCCCAAGCCGAGGCCGGAGGCACGCCGCTGCCCCTGGAGGTCTTCGTCCACGGCGCCCTCTGCGTCGCCTACTCCGGCCAGTGCCTCACCAGCGAGGCGCTCGGCGGCCGCTCCGCCAACCGCGGCGAATGCGCCCAGGCCTGCCGGTTGCCCTACGATCTCTACGCCGATGGACAAAAGGTGGACCTCGGCGATCGTCGCTACCTGCTGAGTCCGCAGGACCTCGCCGGGCTCGAGGTGCTGCCCGATCTCGTCCGCGCCGGGGTGGCGTCACTCAAGATCGAGGGCCGGCTGAAGAGTCCCGAGTACGTTGCGAGCATCACGCGGGTCTACCGGCAGGCGCTGGATCGCGCCATGGCCACGCTCGCCACTCAGGCTCCCGTCCCGGCCGCGCCGGCCGCCGAGCGCTACGAGCTGGAGATGTCGTTCTCGCGCGGGCTCTACACGGGCTGGTTCCGGGGCATCGACAACCAGCACCTCGCCCACGGCCGCTTCGGCACCAAGCGCGGCGTCTACCTCGGCGAGGTCCGCCGCGTTGCGGGCGAGGAAGTCACGCTCACACTCCAGGCCCCGCTGAAGCCCGGTGACGGCGTGGTCTTCGACGCCGGCAATCCCGAGCAACGCGAGGAGGGAGGCCGCGTGTACCATGTCGTCCCCCGAGGACTCGAGACCGTCCTCCGGTTCGGCCAGGGCGACGTCGACTTCCGGCGCGTGCAGCCGGGCAACAAAGTGTGGAAGACGAGCGACCCCGCGCTCGAGCGCGAGGTCCGCTCCACCTTCGAGGGCGACAAGATCCGCCACACCCGCCCCGTCCGCGCGGAGGTCCACGGCCACGCCGGCGCGCCGCTCACGCTGCTGCTCGACGACGGCGAGGGCCACGTCGCGCGCGTGGACTCCGCCCTGCCCCTCGCCACCGCGGAGCAGCAGCCCCTCGACCATGAGCGGCTCCGCGCGCAACTCGGCCGCCTTGGCGGCACCCCGTTCCATCTCGGTGATCTGGTCAACCGACTTGAGGGCGCGGTGATCCTGCCGGTGAGCGAGTTGAACCGCCTCCGCCGCGATGCGGTCGCCGCGCTCGAACGCCAACGCGCCGCTCCGCGCCGCTGGACGCTGCACCCCGAGCCCCCGCGCCTCGCGCCCGAGCCCATCGCCGATCCGGCAACCACCCCGAACCTCCCACCGTCTCCTTCGTTCCGCGCGGCCCAGGCATTCCCCGAGAACCCTGCGCCCGGAAGGGACCCCGTCGTCTCTCCCGCCAACGAAGCGGCTCAGCGGACCGTCACCCTTGACCCGGCCACCGGCACCTCGCGCACCGCCGCGACCCGCGCTCCCGCCTCCCTGTCACCCCAGGCCGAGCCGGAACTCATCGCAACGGTCCGCGACCTCGCGCAGATCGAGCCGGCGTGGGCGGCGGGCGTGCGCACAGTGTACTGCGAGTTCGAGAACCCGAAGCACTACCGCGAGGCCGTCACCCGCTTCCGCGCGCTCCAAGGCGCCGGCAGCACGCCGGGCAGCAGCGTCTGGGTCGCTCCGCCGCGCGTGTTCAAGCCCGGGGAGGAGTGGATCCTCCGCCAAGTCCGGTCCTGCGACGCCGATGGGTATCTGGTCCGCAACTACGATCACGCCGCGTTCTTCGCCGGTGACCGCCGTCGCGGGGACTTCTCGCTCAACATCGCCAACCCGCTCAGCGCCGAGCTGTGGATCCGCGACCAAGGCCTCGAACGCGTCACCGCCAGCTACGACCTCAACGTCGCGCAGCTCGAGGCGCTGCTGCAGGCCGCTCCGCCGGCGTGGTTCGATCTCACGCTCCACCAGCACATGCCGCTGTTCCACATGGAGCACTGCGTGTTCTGCGCCTTCCTTTCCACGGGCAAGGACTACCGCGACTGCGGGCGCCCGTGCGACACGCACCGCGTGGTGCTGAAGGACCGGGTCGGGGCCGAGCTCCCGCTGCGCGCCGACGCGGGCTGCCGCAACACGGTCTACAACAACCGCGCCCAGACTGGCGCGGAGTTCGCGGCGCGCTTCGTCGCCCTCGGCGCGCGCTCCTTCCGCGTGGAGTTCCTGCATGAATCGCCGGACGATGTGCGGCAGACGCTCGCCCGTTACCAGCAACTGCTCCGTGGCGAGATCTCCGGCGCAGACCTCTGGCGCGAGCTCCGCCTGATCAACCAGCTCGGTGTCACCCGCGGCCAGCTGGAGGCCGCGCCCCAGCTCATCCGCCGCAAGACCTGACGACGCAGCGGGATCCGGCCCCGCCGGGAGCGGCTGCACTCTGGTGTCGCCTCCGACGGCCAAATCGCCCCTAATGTCAGCTTTCCCCCATGGACTCACCCGCCGCCAAGGCACCCGCTACCCCTGCGGCGGGCGCTCCGCCGAAGCTTCAGGACCTCGAAATCAAGGATGCCCAGCTGATCTTCAATGCGGCGTGGTCCGAGCTTGAAGCCGAGGTGGGCCGGCAGTTTCTCCGCTTCCCGAAGGAGTTCATCCTCCTGGGCGGCGCCCCGGGCGCGGGCAAGGGCACGAACACCGATTTCATCCTCCAGGCCCGAGGCCTCACCTGCCAGCCGGTGGTGATCAGCGCCCTGCTCGATTCGCCGGAGGCCAAGCGCATCAAGAACGCCGGCGGCATGGTCGGCGATCGCGAGGTCGTGAAGCTGCTCCTCCGCCGCTTGCTGGAGGAGGAATACCGCGACGGCGTGATCCTCGACGGCTTTCCCCGCACCAAGGTGCAGGTCGAATGCCTGAAGCTCTTGGTGGAGCGCATCCAAGGCCTGCGCCGTGAATTCCACGGCACGCCGCAAGCGATCCATTTCCGCCAGCCCACGATCCATATCATGGTGCTGTTCGTAGACGAGAAAACCTCCGTCGAACGCCAGCTCCACCGCGGCCGCGAGGTGAAGGCGCACAACGACGAGGTGCGCCGCACCGGCGTCGGCGAACTGCTCGAGGAACGCAGCACGGACTACGACGAGACGCTCGCGCGCCGCCGTTACCGGGTCTTCAAGGAACAGACATGGGAGGCGCTCCAGTCGCTGAAGGAGGTCTACCACTACCACTTCATCAACGCTCAGGGTGCGGTCGATGAGGTGGAGCAGAACATCCTCAAGGAACTCCAATACCAGAGCTCGCTTGAGCTGGACCCCAGCACGCACGAGCGGCTGCGCTTCCTCCCGCTAGCCAGCCAGATCATCGTCCATGCCCGGCAGGAGCTGGTGAAGCGCCTCGACGGTTACGCTCTGGAGCATCCCGCGCTCTTCGACCGGGTGGTGCAGTACATCGAACGGAAGATCATGCCGATCGTGCTCCGCCACGCGATTTCCGGGGTGGCCTCGGTGAACTCCGAGGATCCGGTCTTCGATGATCCGGTGGCGCTGGCCATGCTGATCGATGTCTTCAGCGAGCGCGGCTACCATGCGGTGGTCGACCTCCACCGCATCGAAGTGCCGGAGCGGGTCGACCTCACGACCGGCGCGATCACGTGCCGCGTGAAGAAGGTGTTCCGGATCCAGATCCGCTTCCAAGGCTCCGAGATCCGCCGCGGCTGAGCCCGACCGCGCCTTGGCGGGTCACGGCGCGGCTCGCCACGAACCGTTGCGGAACATCGCTCCCGGCGTCGACGCGGACCCGAAGACGACCGCGGCCCCGCGCCAGATCCGCCACGACCCGGCATGGCATGGCACGGCATGGCCCAGACCGGCGCGGCTCCCCGCCTCGCGCCGCGATCGCTCGGGGGGGCGTCACTCGTAGCGCAGCGCCTCGATCGGGTCGAGGTTGGCGGCCTTCCAGGCGGGATACATCCCGAACGTCACGCCGATCCCGCCGCAGACCAGCAGGCCGGCGAGGGCCCAGGCCCACGGAAAGATCATTTCGGCGCTGAGCACGAGGGCGACGCCGTTGCCCGCGATGATCCCGAAGCCCACGCCCGCCAGACCGCCGGCCAGCGACAGCGTCACCGCCTCGATAAGGAACTGGGAGAGGATGTTGCGCTTCTTCGCCCCGATGCTCTTGCGGATGCCGATCTCCTTCGTCCGCTCCGTCACGCTCACCAGCATGATGTTCATGACACCGACGCCGGACGCGAGGAGCGCGATCGCGCTGATCACGAAGGCGCCCACCGCCACAATCCCGGCGATGCTGTTGAACGCCTCGATCAGCGAATCGTTCGAGAACACCTCGAAGTCGTTGGGATCCTCCGGGTCGAGCCCGCGCACCAGCCGCATCGTCCCGATCGCGCGGTCCTGCACCGCCGGCAGCAGTTCCTGGCTCGGCGCCTGGACATTGATCGAGATCGACCGCCCGGCGTTGCCATAGACTTGGAGGAAGCGGGTGATCGGGATGATCGCCACGTTGTCCTGGCTCTGTCCGAAAGAGGAACCCTTCGCCGCCAGCACCCCGATCACCGTGTAGTTCTGCCCGTCGATCCGGACGAGTTTCCCGACCGGCTCCTCGTTGATGAAGATGCGGTTCGAGACGTCCGCGCCGAGCACGACGACCGGCCGGCCGAATTCGACGTCCTCGCGGCCGAGGTTGCGCCCCCCGGCGACGTCGAAATTGCGGCTGGTGACGAAGTGCTCGTCGGTGCCGCCGAGGAGCACGTTGGGGTTGGTGCGGCGGTCGAGGTAGGTGACGACGCGGCCCTGGCGGCGGATCTGCAGGCTGACGGTGGCGGAGTCGCCGAGGAGGTCGCGCAGCCGCGTCGCCATCGTATAGTCGATGTTCCGCCGGTTGGCGAAGCGCTGCCGCGGGTCGCTGAAGTTGATCGGCGGCGTGCGGGTCAGCTGGAACGAATTCGCCCCCAGGACGTTGAGGCCCTGCTCGATGTTGGAGCGGAGACCGGAGATCACGGTCATGACGCCGATGACGGAGAAGACGCCGACGGCGATGCCGAGCATGGTGAGCCCGGAGCGGAGCTTGTTCGACGCGAGGGCCCCGGTGGCCAGCTTGAGGATTTCGGTGAGTTGCATGGTCGGACGCCGGGGCTACTCGTAACGCAGCGCCACGACCGGATCGAGCTTGCTGGCCTGCCACGCGGGGGCGAACCCGCTGAAGACGCCTGTCAGCACGGAGATGATGAGCCCCACAACCACGAGGCCGGTGGAGAAGATCAGGGGAAAGGCAGGGGCCACGGTGGCGATCAGCGCTGCGAGGCCGCCGGCCAGCGCCAGACCGGCGATGCCGCCGACGAGGCAGATGCTGACCGCCTCGATGAGGAATTGCAGCAGGATGGTGCGGCGCCGCGCGCCGAGCGCCTTGCGCGTCCCGATCTCGCGGGTGCGCTCCTTCACGCTCACGTACGTGATGTTCATGATGCCGATCGCGCCGACAAACAGCGCGAGGCCGGTGATGAAGAAGCCGGCGAGCGCGATGCCGTTCTTGATCGGGTCGAGTTGCTCGCGGATCGCCCCCTGCTCGTTGATCTCGAAGTCGTCGTTGGCCTCCGGCCCGAGCTGGCGCACGCGCCGCATCAGGCCGCGGAGCTCGTCCTTGGCCTCGTCCATCCGCAGCGGATCGACCTGCACGCGGAGCTGGCTGCCATCGTCGCCAGACGAGAAGTAGCGACGGAAGGCGTTCAGCGGCAGCACGACCATCGAGTCCCAGCTCCAGAGGCCGAGGAAGCTTCCCTGCCGGGAGGCCACGCCGACCACCTCGAACGCCTGGCCGCCAATGCGGACGGCGCGGCCGACTGCCGGCTCATTCGGAAAAAGCGCGTCGGCGATGTCGTAGCCGATCACGCAGACATTGCGGCCCGCCTCGGCCTCGAGGTCGCTGAAGAAGCGCCCCTGCGTCATTTCCGACCGGATCGCCCGCGCGTAGTCCTCGGTCGTCCCGAGCGTGTAGATCATGTTCACACGATACTCGCCGCGGATGACGGAGCTGAAGCGCTCGGCGGCCGGGATGGCGCGCTTCAGCGCGCTGCCCGGATGCTCCGCGATCCACTCGTTGATCTTCTGCCCGTACTCGATCTTGATCGGCTTGCGGTTGCGGTAGCGCCACCACTCCCGCTCGTCACTCCACGGCCACTTCGTGACGTAGAGCAGGTCGTCGCCGAACCCCGAGAGACTACGGTCGACGCCGGCGTCGATGCCCTTGATCGCCGTGCCCATCAGCGACACCGCGACGATGCCGATGATGACGCCCAGGGCGGTCAGCGCCGAGCGGAGCTTGTTCGCCCGGATCTGCGCGGAGGCGATCCGGAACGACTCGGAAATCTCGAGCAGCAGGCGGCTCATGCCTCGGCGTCGCTTTCGATCAAGCCGTCCCGGAGGCGGACGATCCGGCGGGCGTGCCGGGCGATGTTCTCCTCGTGCGTCACGACGATGATGGTGTTGCCCTGCTCGTAGAGTTGTTCGAACAGCGCCATGATCTCCACGCCGGTGCGGGAGTCGAGGTTTCCCGTCGGCTCGTCGGCGAGGATGATGGACGGCCGCGTGACCAGCGCGCGGGCGATGGCGACGCGCTGCCGCTGGCCGCCGGAGAGCTCGTTCGGCTTGTGGTACATGCGCTCGCCGAGGCCCACCGCCTCCAGCGCCTGCCGCGCCCGGTCGAGCCGCTCGCGGCGGCCGAGGCCGGCGTAGATCAGCGGCAGCTCGACGTTCCGGAGCGCGTCCGAACGCGGAAGGAGGTTGAAGGTCTGGAAGACAAAGCCGATCTCCCGGTTGCGGATCTCCGCGAGTTCGTCGTCGGTCATCGTCGCGACGCTCTTGCCCGTGAACTCATAGCGGCCCGCCGTCGGCGTATCGAGGCAGCCCAGCATGTTCATCAGCGTGGACTTGCCGCTGCCCGAGGGCCCCATGATTGCGAGGTACTCGTTGCGGCGGATCGAGAGCGTCACGCCGCGCAGGGCGTGGATCGTCTCCTCGCCCATGCGGTAAAGCTTGGTGACCCCCTCGATCGCGATGACGAGCGGGCCGGGTGTGCGACGCGAGCGCACTTAACGCGCCTCCTCTTTCTTCGGCACCTCGATGCGGATCACGCTGCCGTCCTTGAGGGTGCGCGTGATCACGCTGAAGCTGCCGCTGACCACTTCGTCACCTTCCTTGATGCCGCTGGTCACCTCCATGTGCGAGGTGTCCGCGATGCCGGTCTCAACCGCCACCTGGCGCACTTTGTCGCCGTCGCGCACGAAGACCACGCGCTGCAGCGCCTCGCGGTCCGCCCGCTCGCGCTCGCGCTGCTCCCGCTCGTTCACCGCCGTCGCAGCTCCCTCACCCTTCGTCTCGTTGGCCTTGCGGTCACGCTCCTTCGCCAACTGCTCCATCGTCTTCGAGCCCTCGCGGGACCGCACGGTGACGGACTGGATCGGGACGGCGACCACGTTGGCGACCGTCTTCGTCTCGATGTCCGAGTTCGCGCTCATGCCGGGGCGCAGCGGAACGTCGCGGTCGGTGATGCGGATCTTCACGAGGAAGTTCGTCACCTCCTCCTGGGAATTGGCAGCGAGGGTCTTGGCGGACGAGGCGATCTCCTTCACCTCGCCGGTGAAACGGCGGTTCGGGTAGGCGTCGATGGAGATGCGGGCGCGGTCGCCGACCTTGACGTTGACGACGTCGTTCTCGTTCACGTTCACGCGGACCTCCATGCTGCTGAGGTCGGCCACGCGCATCACCTCCGTGCCGGCGAACTGGCCGGTGGCGACGACGCGCTCGCCCTTCTCGCTCGCGAGTGAGCTGATCGAACCGTCAATCGGGGCGTAGATCACGGTCTTTTCCAGCTGGTCGCGCGCCTGCTTGAGCTGGCCCTCGGCGCGCCGGATCTGGGCCTGCGCGCTCTCGAGGTTGGCCTGCGCGACCTCCGCGGCGGTCTTCGAGGCAGTGAAGTCGGAATCGGAGGCCAGCTTCCGCTGGTAGAGGTCGTTCATCCGTGCGAAGTCCTCGCGCGCCTTCAGCAACTGCGCCCGGCTGAGCACCTCCGCCGCCCGGGCAGCCGCGAGATCGGCCTCCCGCTGCTCCACCTGCGCCTGGTAGGCGTCGGGCTTGATCTTCATCAGCAACTCACCGCGACGCACCATGGCGCCCTCGCGGAAGGGCAGTTCGACGATTTCCCCGGCGACCTCCGGCGAGATCTTCACCTCAACCTCCGGCTGGATCTTGCCGGTGGCCGAGACGACTTGGGTGATCGTCTTCACAATCGCCTTCTCAGTCGTGACCGCCGTCACTTTGCCCTGAGAGGAACGCTTGACCGCCGCGGCGCCGCCAAGGCCGCCGAGTAGAACGACGCATCCAAGAATGATCCACAGGGTGCGTCGGCGCGAACCCGAGGTCGACGACCGCGGCGCGGCAGGCTGGGAGGAGGAGGAGGCCATGGAGGAAGGAAAAACCGGCGAAGAGACGTAGGAGAGCGGAGAGGGTGCAGCGAACGATGCCAAAGGCAACGGCAGGAGAATACCCTACAGGATTACTTGGCTATCGGCACTCAGCTCACGCAATCAAACTTCAGAACAGGCGTAGAGATGCGCATGTCACTTCTACCCCCAAGCGAGGGAAAAGTTACACGAATCTCGCGCATCGCTCCCGCATTGTTGCAAAATAAATGCACATCTATCCTGCCCTGTGCGCCTCCCGCCACACCCGCGCGGTTACTCGCGCCGTTACTCGCGCGGCAGGACGCGCAGGATGCCGCGCATGAGCGCCGAGTGACCCGGAAAGCTGCAAATATACTCGTAGTCACCCGGTTGCGATGGTGCCTCGAAGAAGATGCGGTCCGTCGCCCCGGGCTCCAGCACCGCGGTGTGCACCAGGACGTCGTCGGAGGCCGGGACGTAGCTGCGTTCCGCTGCCTCGACGCCGAGCTTGAGCGCCGCCTCGCCGACCGCGTTGCCGCGTCACGCGCTGCGTCACGCCACAGCGGCGCGGCATGCGAACCCGCGAAATCATTCTTCCCGCCGCCCAGCGGACGCGCCAAGGTGAGTCCCACGGAATCGCATGTCGACTGACCCCGCCCCCGCTTCCGGTTCATCCGCCGATCGTCGACCCGCGTCCCACTCGACCGGTCACCCGGCGAACCAGGACGGTTCCGACCCTGCGCCCCACTCAGGCGCCGCCCGCCCCTCGGGCTCTCCGGCCCGCTCCGGGCCCGCCGGTCGCTCCGGGTCCGCGGGACCGGCGCCGGATCCCGGCACTGCGGCGGCGACGGCCGGTCGCTTTCCGCGGCGCCCCGACCCCCGCCGTCGCACGCTGGCGAACGTGATCGCCCTCGGCGCGGCGGCGCTCTCGGTTCTGATCTTCCTCCTGCTGCGGCCCGCGACCCCGCCGCACCAGCCGACCGCGACGCCGTCACTTCCCGCGACGGTGAGTTCGTCCGCGCCGGCGACTGAGCCCGCCGCCATCACCCCCGATGCGGACGTCGCCAAGACCAAGCCCATGCCGGGGACCGAGCCGGAGAGCTCTCCCGACGCCTTCCCGGGCATCGAGGAGCTGAACAGCCCGGCCACCTCGATCCGCGACGACCTGATCCTGCTCAGCAATGTCTTCGCCTCGTGGCAGACGCTTTTTCCGCAAGAGGGCAACCCATGGGGGGATAACCGCGATATCACCGCGGCGCTCTCCGGCCGCAATACCCGGCAAGTGGCGCTGATTCCGCCGAGCCATCCGGCGATCAGCTCCGAGGGGGAACTGCGGGACCGCTGGGGCACGCCGGTGCTTTTCCACCAACTCAGCGGTACGGCCATGGAGCTCCGCTCCGCCGGCCCCGACCGTGTGTTTTACACGGCGGACGACACCGTGCTGACGCCCTAACGAGGCGGTCGCCCTGAGCGGCGCCAGAGCGCCCCATCACATCGCGAGCGGGCTTGCACGGCGATCCTCATCGCCGTCGCCCAAACCACCGCAGGCCTTGGGGTCGTGACCGATGATGACCCTCTTCCCATGGGGATCGCCTTAGTCTTCCGTCGTCGGGAGGCCGAGCCAGGCTTCCAGGTCGCGGCGCTCCCGTTTGGTCGGGCGACCGGTGCCTCGCTCGCGGGCAAGGAGGTGCTGCACCGCTTGGTCTTTCACTTTCTGCTTCTCCTCCGGCGGGGTGCGGTCCTCGAGGAATTGCGCGACCAGCGCGGCTCCCACGCGGGAGGGAGGCACTCCAAGGACCACCACCGTGCGGCGCATCACGCCTTGGCGGACGTGGATCGTCTCACCGGGGCGGACCTCCCGCGCGGGTTTCAGGGGGCGGTCGTCGATCGTGACGTCACCCGCCCGACAGGCCGTGGCCGCGAGGGACCGGGTCCGGAAGAGACGCACCGCCCAGAGCCACTTGTCGAGGCGGGCGGCGGAGTCTTCCGAGGCGGCGGGCACCCGGCGAGGCAAGAGCCGCGTTCCGGGTGAGGCAAGTTCGACGTGCCGCTTCAGCGCTTGCGGCGCAGTTCCGAGCGGACCCAGTCACCCAGCAGGTCCTTCTCGTTACGAAGGGGGTCCTGCCGGTCGAGCGTCAGGCGCTGCATGAAGGCCAAGTCCGTCAGGCGGCGCTCGCCTTCCTTCAGGACCTGCCCGGTGTCATCCTTGATCTCGAAGCGGAACAGGAACCGCGGCGGATACACGTCCTTGACGATGCGTACATCCTGCATGTTCGGGCCGCGCCAGAATTCGTAGTCTCCAGCGAGGTCCACATCGAGGAACGTGATCGACAGCGTATGACCGGGCGGGAGGAGCGACTCCGCCCGCTGCACGATGAAGCGGCGAAGTTCCGCGAGGATCGCGTCCCGGCCTTTCTCACTGCCCATCATGCTGTCACGGACATCCGTGAACTTCTCCGGCTGGAAGAAGTTCACGGCCACCGGCGAGGGCTTGGCATCCGTCTTCTCCGTCTTCTCCGCCGCGTGCATCGCCGCAACGGACGTGAGCAGTCCAACGGATACAAGAAGCGTGGGGATCGTTTTCATGGTAATGAGAGGTGAGACGCCCACCCGGGGAAAGGTTTCACGGATCGGCCGAAGCCCCGTCAAATGTAATCTAAGCCGTTTTTACTTTCTCACTTGCGTGCACAGTGACCACCACGTACTTGCTGGTCGGGGTGTTGCTCACCGCCGCCGTGGTGTCGATCGGGACGAGGACGTTGGCCTCGGGGAAGTAGGTCGCGACGCAGCCGCGGGGGATGCGGTAGGGGGCCACCATGAAGGCGCGGGCCCAGCGCTCCCGGCCACCGTGGCTGTTGCGGAGGTCGACCCACTGGCCGCCCATCAGGCCGGCCGCCGCGAGGTCGTGCTCGTTCATGAAGACCACGCGGCGACCGCCGAAGACGCCGCGGTAGCGGTCGTCGAGTCCGTACACCGTGGTGTTGAATTGGTCGTGCGTGCGGATGGTCATCATCACGTACTCACCGTCCCGCAGTGCGGAGCGCACGATCGGCGCCGTGAAGAAGGTCGCCCGGCCCGTCGCCGTCCGCCACTCGCGGCGATCCCGCGGGGCGTTGGGGAGGTAGAAGATGCCTTTACGGATGCGGGTGTTGAACGCCTCGAAGCCGGGCACGACGCGCTCAATGCGGTCGCGGATGCGGTCGTAGTCCGAGGCCAGCTCCAGCCAGGGCACGGTGGTCTTCGCGCCGAGCGTGGCGTGGGCGAGGCGGGCGACGATCTGGGGTTCGCTGAGGAGCTGGTCCGAGGAGGGCTCGGCGTGGCCGCGCGAGGGGTTGATGATGCCCATCGAGTCCTCGACGGTCACGAACTGCTCCCCCGCCGCCTGACGGTCGCGTTCCGAACGGCCGAGGCAGGGCAGAATCAGGGCGGTGCGGCCGTTCACGAGGTGTGCGCGGTTCAGCTTGGTCGAGACCTGCGCGGTGAGGTTGCAGCGGCGCAGCGCCGCCCCGGTGAATTCCGTGTCGGGGGTCGCCGAGAGGAAGTTGCCCCCAAGGGCGAAGAAGACGCGGACGTCGCCGCGGTGCATCGCCTGAATCGTATCCACCGTGTCATGACCATGCCGGCGCGGTGACTTGAAGCTGAATTCCGCGTCGAGCCGGTCCAGCCACGCATCCGGCATGCGTTCGTAGATGCCCATGGTGCGGTCGCCCTGGACGTTGGAGTGGCCGCGGACGGGGCAGAGGCCGGCGCCCGGGCGGCCGACGTTGCCGCGGAGGAGGAGAAGGTTGGCGACCTGCTGGATGGTCGCGACGGCCTGCGGTTGCTGCGTCAGGCCCATGGCCCAGCAGCAGATCGTCGCCCGCGAGCGGGCGAGGCGCGCGGCGAGGGCCTCCAGCTCGGCGCGGGTGACGCCGCTGACGTGAACAATGTCGTCCCAGGACGTGGCGTGGAGATCCGCCTGGAGATCCGCGAAACCGTGCGTATGATCACGCAGGAACGCATGGTCGAGCACGGTGCCGGGAGCGGCGTCCTCGAGGGCGAGCATCGCCTTCATCAGGCCCTTGAACAGCGCGAGATCGCCGGCGATGCGCGGCTGCAGCCAGACGTCCGCCAGGCGCACGCCCTCGCCGAGGAGCGTCGGGAGCGCCTTCAGCGGATTCATGAAATCCTGCGGATTCTTGAAACGATCGATGCCGACCTCGGGCAACGGGTTGATCGAGACGATCGTGGCCCCGCGCTTCTTCGCCTCGCTCAGGGTCGAGAGCATGCGCGGGTGGTTGGTGCCCGGGTTCTGGCCGACGACGAGGATGAGGTCGGCGTGCGCGAAGTCCTCGAGCGTGACCGTGCCCTTGCCGATGCCGACGCTCGCGTTGAGCGCCGCGCCGCTGCTCTCGTGGCACATGTTCGAGCAGTCCGGAAGATTATTGGTCCCGAACTGCCGGACGAAGAGCTGGTAGAGAAAGGCGGCCTCGTTGCTGGTGCGGCCCGACGTGTAGAACGCGGCGGCGTCGGGGGTCGGCAGCGCCCGCAGGTGCTCGGCGACGAGGGCGAACGCCTCGTCCCAGCCGATCGGCGTGTAATGGGCGGCACCCGGACGCAGCACCATCGGTTCGACGAGTCGGCCCTGCTGATTGAGCCAGTGATCGCTGCGCTGGAGCAGATCGGCGACGGAGTGCTCGGCGAAGAACGCCCGGTCGACGCGCCGCCGCGTGGCCTCGTCGGCGACGGCCTTGGCGCCGTTCTCGCAGAATTCGAAGACGTGGCGGTCGGAATCTGGGCTTGGCCAGGCGCAGGACTGGCAATCGAAGCCATCGAGCTGATTGACCTTCAGCAGCGCGGTGGCGCCGGCGAGGACCCCCGGTGAGCCCAGCGCGAAGCGCCCGGTCTGCAGCACCCCGGCCAGCCCGGCGGCGGCGGCCGACGGCTGACCCAGCGTCGGCGCGACAGACTCAAGGGGAGGTTGGGCGGAAGGCGTGGACATGCGGAAAGAAAGAAGGACGACCGAGCCCGTGAAGGTCGACCAACCCGGCGGCCGAGGCAAGGCTCGGCCGGAGGAGTCCGTCTTCCGCATCCGCCTGCCCGCTCAGGCGACGTCCTGCGGGCGCCAGCCTTTGCGGTACTTCGGGTAGAGGAGCTCGTTGGCCTCGGGGAGGTTGGTCTTCATCGCCTTCGCGTCCCAGGTGAAGGACTTGCCGACGAGGATCGCGAGGGTGCCGAGGCAGACCGTCTCGGTGAAGGGCACGGAATACTCGAAGTTGGAGCCGCAGCCTTGCGGGTTGTTCGCGCGGATCGCGGCGGTCCACTCCTTGTGCGGATCACCCCCCGGCACACGCGGGATCGTGCGCGGAGGCAGCGAGGGGCGCAGTTCCTGCCAACAGGCCTCCGGCACAATGCGCGGGCTGTTGCAGTAGTCGTTCCCGTCGTAAACCGTCGCGGAATCCCCGACGAGGAGCTGGCCGCCCTTCGCGAGTTCTCGGCCCGCCATCTGCGGCAGCGCCGGCGGACGCTTCCCGCCTTCGTACCAGGTCAGTTTGAGCGGCGCCATCGCCCCGCGGGCCGGGAAATAATAGGTCACCACCGCCGACTTCGGGAACGCGACCGGGGAAGCGCCTTCAATCGACGTGAGTTCAACGCGCTCCGGCGCACCGAGCCGCAGGCCCCAGAAGGCCGCGTCCATGATGTGACACGCCATGTCGCCCAGCGCGCCGCAACCGTAGTCACGGAACCCACGCCACTTGAACGGATGAATCGCCCGGCTGAACGGCCGCTGCGGCGAGCGGCCGAGGAAGCCGTCCCAATCAACCCCCGCCGGTACCGGCTCCTCCGCCGGCCACTCCGCCATGCCCTGCGGCCAAACCGGGCGGTTGGTCCAGATGTGCGCCTCGCGCACCTGACCCAGAATCCCGGCGTCGATCTATTCCTTGACCAAGCGGCAGCCTTCGCCCGCGTGACCCTGGTTGCCCATCTGGGTGACCACGCCGTTCATCCGCGCGAGCCGGAGCAGCTCGCGCGCCTCGCCCACCGTCCGGGTCAGGGGCTTCTGCACGTAGACGTGCTTGCCGAGCAGGATCGCCATGTACGTCTGCAGGAAGTGCATGTGGTCCGGCGTGCTGATGCAGACCGCGTCAATCTGGTCGTCCATCTCCGTCAGCATTTTCCGGAAATCACGGTAACGCTTGGCATTGGGGAACTTCTTGAACAGCTCCTGAACCTGCGGAAGTTCCCACTCGATGTCGCAAAGGGCCACGACGTCCTCATCGGCGTGCACCGCGATGTCGCTGAACCCCTTGCCGCCACAGCCAATCTGGGCGATGCGGATCTTGGCACCGGGGGCGATCGGCCGCGGCTCGCGCGGGGACCGCACGAGGCTGGTGCAGCCGGTGAGGCCGAGGAGCGCCAAGGCGGTGGTGGAAAGCGTGACGAAGTCGCGACGGGAGACGGTGAAGGGAGTGGAGGGTGCGACGGGGGCTGGTCGAACCGAGGAGTTTAAAGAAAGCGGAGGGGGCTGGCGGACGCGAGGGGGTGAGGGGGGTAAGACGGGGAACCGGAAACGAGGCGACGGGCGGAAAGAACGCGACGAAAAGGGGCGCGGAAGGCGGGGGACCGGAGCAAACGATGGCCGCGTCAAGGCGACGGGCGATTGACCCGCGGGGTCAAGCGTTTACCTCCAAGGCGCTCGCCGCCGTCCCGGCCTTGTGCCGCGCCCCGGAATCGGTAAGTTTCACCTGCTTCGCTTGGTCCGGCCCCCGCCCCGTCCGCGCATGCTCACGCCCCACTTGACGCCGTCCCGCCGCCCCCCCGCCCGCGTTTTCGGTCGTCCCGCGTCGCGCCACCGGGCCTCGTTCGCCCTCCTCCTCGCGGTCGCCGCGCTCGGCGGATCGCCGCTCGACGCCGGCACGATGCCGCACGGCGCGATCCCGCCGGAGGTGCGCAGCCAGCCCGTCACGGCCGGCGGCCTCGCGCCCGGTGAAACGGTCCCCAACTTCCGTCTCGTCGATCACACGGGCCGGGCGCACGAGCTTTACTACGAGGTGAAGCGCAAGGTGATCGTGCTCATCTTCACCGAGCCCGGCGATCCATCGGCCCTGCGCACGGCGCGCGCGGTGCGGCGGTTGCGCGATGCGTTCCCGGCCGCCGACGTGGCGGTGTGGCAAATCGGATCCGGTCAACGGATCGACCGCTCCCTCCTCGCCGCCGCGCAGGCGACGTACGCGCTCGAGGACGTGCCTGCACTGCACGACGGCGCGCAGCTCGTCGCGATGGAACTCGGCGCCGCCGCATCCGGCGAAACCTTCGTGCTTGATGCCGGCGCCTGGACCCTCGCCTACCGCGGTCCCCTGACGGATGCGGATCCGGCGAACCCGCTCGACCAGCCGCGTCGGGCGTACGCGGAGGAAGCCGTGACCGCGCGCCTCGCCCGCACCGCGATTGCGACGCCGCGTGTGGCGGACCGCGCGGGGGCGTGGCCCCTCGACCTCCCGCCCGCGCCGGGCATCGATTACGCGACCCAGATCGCGCCGATCATCCAGAAGCGCTGCGTCGAATGCCATGCCCCGGGCGGCATCGCTCCGCGCGCGTTCACGAGCTACGCCGACGTGTCGAGTCGTCCGGGCAATCTCCGCCAAGTCCTGCTCGAACAGAAGATGCCGCCGTGGGATGCGGATGCGCGGTACGATAGCTTTTCCCCGAACGCCGGCCTCGCGCCCGGCGAGGCCACGCGCCTGCTCGCGTGGGTGCGCGCCGGCGCGCCGCGCGGCAGCGGCTCCGATCCCATCGCCAGCAGCCCGCCGCCCGTGGTGCCCGACTGGCCGCTCGGGCAGCCCGATGCGATCCTGACCATTCCGACGCAGTCCATCCCGGCGACCGGCAAGATCGCCTACCGGTACGTCCCGGTGGCGATCCCGCAGACCCGCTGGCTGCGCGGCATCGTGATCCGGCCCGGAAACCGGAGCGTGGTCCATCACGCCCTCCTGTTCAACGGACTCGATGGACTCCTCGCCTCGGGGGGCGGCCTCGGCGGCCACTTTGCCGGCTACGTCCCCGGACTCGATCCGCGCTTCCTGCCCGACGAAACCGGCAAACGCGTGGTCGCCGGAGACCTCTTCGTGCTGCAGATGCACTACACCACCACCGGCAAGCCCGAGACGGACCGGACGCAGGTGGGGTTGTACTACTACCCGGCCAACCAGACGCCCAAGCGCGAGTTGAAGACCACGGCCGCGGGGCTCACGGCCTTCACCATCCCGCCCGGCGCAGCCGAGGTGCCCGCCGAGAGCGAGTACCGGGTCGCAAACGATTCCCTCCTGCACGAGCTCAACCCGCACATGCATTACCGCGGGAAGAAGATCGCCTACGACGCCATCTATCCGGACGGCCGCTCCGAGGTGCTGCTCAACGTCCCGATGTACGACTTCGACTGGCAGCGGGAGTACCGCTTCGCGATCCCGAAACGCCTGCCCGCCGGCACGGTGATCCGGCTGCGGGGCGCCTGGGACAATTCCGCGGAGAACCTCGCCAACCCCAACCCCAGGGCCACGGTGCGCTTCGGCGAGCAGACGGATGACGAAATGTTCATCGGCTACCTCGGGCTCACCGACGCGCCCACCGCCAGCGGCATACCGCCGATCTGGAGCGGAGCCCGCTTCGTCACCGGCTACGCCGGCCTCCCCGTCACCGCGCGCTTCGCGGCGGACGGTGGCACCGGCGTGACGTACCGCGTCGAGCAACTCCCCGCCGGTCTGAGCCTTGATCCCCAGACCGGAGCCCTCAGCGGCACGCCGACCGCCGCCGGGCGGGTCCGCCTGCAACTCGTCGCCGAAAACGCCGCCGGGGCGGCGGTCACGCCCCTCGATCTCGCGATCCTCCCCAAGCCCGCCGCCCCCGTCTTCCTCCGCCAGCCGCAGAGCCTCCGCGGTGCGCTCGGCGGCAGCGTGGTCTTCGCCGCCGAAGTCTCCGCCGACCCTGCGCCCACGTACCAGTGGTACAAGGGTGATTCGGAATTCTGCTTCGCCGAAACCCCGACCCTCAGCCTGACCAACCTCACGTGGGCGCACGTCGGCGACTACCGGCTCGTCGTCTCCAACGCGGCCGGCGCGATCTCCAGCCAGCGCGTCACGCTCTCGCTCGATCCGCCCAGCCTGATCAACCTCTCGACCCGCTCCGTCCTCGCGCCGGGGCAGCGCCTGATCGCAGGGCTCACGATCACGGGCAACGAACCGAAGCGCGTTCTCCTCCGCGCGGTCGGCCCGACCCTCGCGGCGTTCGGCGTCACCGACGCTCTCGCGGATCCGGAACTCGCGGTGTACGACTCCGCCGGGCGGCGGATCCTGGCCAACAACGACCAAGGCGACCTCCCGGCGTTCCTGGAGTTGGCGACGGCGACTGCGGCATCCGGGGCCTTCGCGCTGCCGGCCTCGAGCCGCGATGCGGCTCTCGCCGTGACGCTGCCGCCCGGCGGCTATTCCCTCCACGTCACCAGCCGCGACGGCAAGGGCGGGGCCGTCTTGGCCGAAGCCTACGAGGCCGATCAAGCCGGCACGCAGGTGGTCAACCTCTCCTGCCGCCTGCCCCTCTCGACCGCGGCCCCGACCCTCATCACCGGCTTCGTGGTCGGCGGCAGTGAAAGCCGCAAAGTCCTCGTGCGCGCGGCGGGGCCGGCGCTGAGTGCGTTCGGCGTCGCCGGGGCGCTGGCCCAGCCCCGCCTCTCGATATACCGGAGTGACGGGACGCTCGTGACCCGCGTGACCGGGTGGTCGGATACCGCCGACGTGCGCGGCGCGGTGGCCGCCACCGGGGCGTTCGCCTTTGCGCCGGGCAGCGCCGACGCGGCGGTGCTCCTCACGCTGCCCGCAGGCGGCTACACCGCCCACGTCGACGGCGGCAACGGCGAGACCCTCGTTGAAGTCTACCGCGTGCCGTGAGGAGCCGCCCGCGCCCGGCTCAACCGGGCCGGGTGCGGGCGCCGGGCGGCGATCCGCTTACTTCTTCGCGTCGTCCCAGCCAGCGTCCTTGATCACCTGCTCGAGGCGGGACCACGGGGCGAAGTCGCGGGCGAGCAGCCCGTGCTTGGTGGCGTAGCGCAGCACGCGCAGGGTCTCGAGGATCTCAGCCTTGCGAGCCTCGCGTTCGAAAGCCGGCAGCGCGGCGACCTCCGTGACGTAATCGACGGCCATGCGCTCGAGCCGGGCGCGGATTTCCGGATCGGGCGCGTACATCAGTGATTCACCGAGACGGAAGGCCTGCTCGCGGGAGCCTGACGCCATGGACGCGGCGTCGGCGCGGATGAAGGCAGCGATCTGCTCGCGCTTGGCCTGCGTCGCGGCCGGCGAGAGGGCCCCGTCGGTGCCGCCCTCCACGGCGCGCGGCGGCAGCGGGCGGTACCAGATGTTGCGGAAGCGCACCGGATTCCCGTGGTCCTGCAGCTTCAGCGGACCCTTGGCCGGCAGCGGACCCACCTTCGTGCGCTTGATGTGCCCGGTCGGGCCCTCAAGGGGGGTGTGATCCTGCACGAGGACGCCATTGCAGAAGACGGTGACGTAGCCCGGATCAAGCACGCGGTCGCCGTCGTACACCGGGCGCCGGAAGACGATGTCGATGATCTGGCATTCGCCCGGCGGGCGCAGCGCGTTCGCCAGCGGCGGGTTCACCCCGTAGACCGAGGCGGCGAAGCCGTCGGCGTAGGTGGGGTTGTCGTAGTTGTCCAAAACCTGAACCTCGACGAGCCCGAGAAGGAAGATGCCGCTGTTGCCGCGGCCCTGACTCCGGCCCTCGACGCGGCGGGGCGCGGCCCACTCGATGCGCAACTGGCAGTCGCCGAACTCGTCCACGGTGCGGATGTCGCCGGTCTTCGCGACGCACTCCAAGGCGCCATCGCGGATGACCCACTTCACCGGGCCGCCTTCCTTGTTGTTGGAGACCCAACGATCGAGCGAGGCCGCCGTCCCATCGAAGAGCACGATCGCATCGGCGGGCGGCTGACCCGGTTGGTCCGCGGTGCTGGCGGTGCCCGGCGCAACCCGCACGGGCTGCGGGCGGTTGCGGTCGTGGATCGCCCACGGGTGCGTGGCATCGGGCGGATCACCGAAGAACGGTGTGCCCACCACCGGAACCGACGCCGCGGCGGAAGCGCAGGAAACAAAGAGCGCCAGCACGGCGGCGCGGGCAAACGGGGTCAGGGCAATAAGTTTCATCACAGGACCTTCCTTAGCCCGTTCTCCCACGCTGCGGCAATCCAATCCCGGAGGCCCCTGTTTGGGTGGACAAGCGACCCGACATCGTTTCCTTGAGACCGTGCCTCCGTCCGGATTCGTCTTCCCCGCCCAGTCGACGCCGTCCCGGGTCTGGTTCGCCGCTGCCGCCGCCGTTTTCGGCTTCGCGGCCCTGCCCGTTTCCACGGCCGCCGCGAAGCCCGCGCCGATTGATTTCAGCCGGCAGGTCCGGCCGATTCTCTCCGATACGTGCTTCCATTGCCACGGACCGGACGAGGCGGGGCGCAAGGCACGGCTCCGACTCGACACGTTTGAGGGCGCGACCCGCGAGAAAGGTGGGCTCGCCGCGATCGTTCCCGGACACAGTGCCGACAGCGAACTGATCGCCCGCCTCCTCAGCACCGACCCGGACGAGGCCATGCCGCCGCCGGAGTCGAAGCGCAAGCCCTTCACTCCCGAACAAATTGCGATCCTGAAGCAGTGGATCGACGAAGGCGCGTCGTATCGGCCGCACTGGGCCTTCCAGCCGCTGGCCTCGGTCGCCCTGCCCGAGGCCAGGACGGAGTCGAACCCGATCGACCGCATCGTCTTCGCCGGCCTTGCGCGCCGCGGGCTTGCACCGCAGCCCGAGGCGGATCGCGATGCCCTGCTGCGCCGGATCACCTTCGACCTCACCGGCCTGCCGCCGACGCCGGCGGAGCTGGCGACATTCCGGAACGACTCCGCTCCGGATGCGCTTGAGCGTACCGTGGACCGGCTCCTCGCCTCGCCCCGCTTCGGCGAACGCATGGCCACGGACTGGCTGGATCTCGCGCGCTACGCGGACAGCTTCGGCTTCCAGGTCGACCGCGACCGCGAAATGTGGCCTTGGCGCGACTGGGTCATCAGGGCCTTCAACCGCAACCTCCCGTGGGACCAATTTGTCACCTGGCAACTCGCCGGCGATCTCTTACCCGGTGCAACGGACGAACAGATCCTTGCCACCGCCTTCAACCGCCTGCACCCGCAGGAGGCGGAGGGGGGTTCGGTTGAGGAGGAATACCGCGTCAATTACGTCAACGACCGCGTAACCACCTTCGGCACGGCGTTCCTCGGGCTTACCCTCGACTGCGCGCGCTGCCACGACCACAAGTACGATCCGATCCCGCAGCGCGAGTACTACTCCCTCTGGTCCTTCTTCCAGAACATCGACGAGGCCGGGCTCTACTCGTACTTCACCCGCTCGGTGCCGACACCGACACTGTGGCTGCCGGACCCCGCGCACCGCGCCCGCTATCAAGCCGCCACCGCCGAGGTCGCCCGGTCGGAATCTGCCCTCGCCGCCGTGCGCGAGAATCGTCGCGCCGCCTTCACGGCATGGCGGCAGGATCCGAACTCAGACCGCACCCTCCTCGCCGGGGAAATCGCCCGCTTCGACTTCGACGCCCGCGAACCCGCCGTTCCCGCGCCCGTCCTCGAGAAAGGCGCCCCCCGGCCCCTTGGCGAGCCCCGCATCGGCGATGAAGTGCCCGACGACGAACCCTTCGCGGACATCACCTCCCGCCTCACCGGCGCCATCCGTTTCGCCAACCGCGTCGCGCCCACGCAGGACGCCACCAGCGCGAAGGACAACGAGTCGGTGCCCGGCCACCGCGGCCTCGGCGTCCGCCTCACCGGCGACCACCCCATCGACACCCGCGTCGGCAACTTCCGCCGCCACGATCCCTTCACGATTTCCCTTTGGCTGCAGACCCCGGACACGAAGGACCGCGCGGTGATCCTGCACCGCTCGCGCGCGTGGACGGACGCCGGCAGCCGCGGCTACGAACTCCTCGTCGAGGACGGCCGCCTGAAGTGGTCGCTGATCCACTTCTGGCCCGGCAACGCCGCCTCGGTCCGCGCCACCACCCCGCTCCCGACCGGTCGCTGGGTGCACGTGACCGTCCGCAATGACGGCTCCAGCCGCGCGGCCGGCCTCAGCATCACGGTCGATGGCGAGCCCGTCGCGGTGGACGTCGTCCGTGACGGCCTGACCAAAGACATCCGTGGCGGAGGCGGCGACTCGCTCGCGGTGGGCGAACGTTTCCGCGACCGCGGCTTCAAAGGCGGCAGCGTCGATGACCTCCGCGTCTTCAACCGCGCCCTGACGGACCTCGAAGTCCGCGAACTCCATCAGCCCGGCTCGTCGGCCAACGCATCCGACGACGCTTGGTTTGAGACCTACCTCGCGCTCCACGACGCACCCTACCGCGTCCGCCTCGCGGCCCTGCACGAAGCCCGCGCGCACGCGAATCGTGTCGCCGTCGAAGCGCGGGAAATCATGGTGATGCGCGAGCTGCCGGAGCCGAAGCCCGCGTACCTGCTCCGTCGCGGCGAGTACGACCATCGCGGCGACCGCGTGACGGCCGACACCCCGGCGGCGCTGCCACCCTTCCCGGCCGATGCGCCGCGGAACCGCCTCGGCCTCGCGCGCTGGCTGACCGCCCCCGACCACCCCCTCCTCGCCCGCGTGACGGTGAACCGCTTCTGGCAGTCGCTCTTCGGCCGCGGCCTCGTCTTCACGGCGGACGACTTCGGCAACCAGAGCGAGAAGGCGGAGTACCCGGAATTGCTCGACTGGCTCGCGGGGGAATTCGTGCGCTCGGGCTGGGACGTGAAGGCCCTCTGGCGGACGATCGTCCTCTCGCAGACCTACCGCCAGCGCAGCTTCGCGAACCCGACGCTGATGGCGGACGACCCGGCGAACCTCTGGCTCGCCCGCGGCCCCCGCCACCGCCTGCCCGCGGAGATGATCCGCGACCACGCCCTCGCGGCGAGCGGCCTGCTCGTCGAGCGCATCGGCGGGTCACCCGTGCCGACATACGATCTGCCCGAGTCGTTCAAGCCGGCGCCCGCTGGCAAGGGAGCGGACCTGTATCGGCGCAGCCTCTACACGTTCTGGCGCCGCAACGGCCCGGCGCCGGTGCTGGAGGCGTTCGACACGCCGAACCGCGTGGTCTGCGTGGCCCGCCGCGACACCACCAACACGCCCCTGCACGCGCTGGTGCTGCTCAACGGCGTCCAGTTCGTCGAGGCCGCCCGCGTACTGGCCGAGCGGCTGCTGCACGACAGCGGCGGTCCCGGTGGAGCCTTCCTCGGCAATGCCTTCGCCCGCCTCTCCGGCCGGGCGGCGGACGCCCGCGAGCGGGAAATCCTCGGCCGCATGTACGCCGAGCAGGAGCAGCATTACCGCCAGAACCCGGCCGACGCGGCGTCCCTCGTCGCCCTCGGCGACACCCCACGGAACCCCGCGATCGATCCCGTCGTCCTCGCCGCGGCCACCACCGTCGTGAACGCCCTGATGAACCACGACACCTTTGTCGTGAAACGCTGAGCCCCCTTTCCCCGTCCGCCCATGAACCAGCCCAACTCCCCGGCCCCGCTCTGCACCGGCTACGCTCCCTGGATGCAGATGAGTCGGCGCGAATGCCTGAACCGCTTTGCCCTCGGCCTCGGCGGCATCGCGCTCGCGGAACTGCTCGGCCGCGGCTCCCGCCTCGTGGCGGCGGATGCGCCCCCGACCGCGCCCGGCGCCGCGACGGCGGCGGCGCTGACCCACTTCGCCCCGAAGGCGAAGCGCATCATCTACCTCTTCCAGTCGGGCGGCCCCTCGCAGCTCGACCTCTACGACTACAAGCCCCTGCTCAACCGCCAGCACGGCCAGCAGCTTCCGGATTCGGTCCGCGGCGGCCAGCGCCTGACCGGAATGTCGGGCAACCAGAGCTCGATCCCGATCGCGGGGTCGCCGTTCCGCTTTGCGCAGTACGGCCAGAGCGGAGCGTGGGTGAGCGAGTTGCTGCCGCACACCGCAAAGATCGCGGATGAGCTGTGCATCGTCCGTTCGATGTACACCGAGGCGATCAATCACGGGCCCGGCGTGACCTTCATGCAGACCGGCTCGCAGATCCCGGGCCGGCCGAGCTTCGGGTCGTGGCTCGACTACGGCCTCGGCAGCGAAAACGAGAACCTCCCGTCCTTCGTCGTCCTCCTGACGAAGGGCAAGACCGGCCAGCCCCTGATGTCGCACCTCTGGGGCTCCGGCTTCCTCCCGGCCCGCCACCAAGGCGTGCGCTTCCGCTCCGGCGTGGATCCAGTGCTGTGCCTGAACAACCCGGCCGGCGTCTCGGCCGAGAACCGCCGCCTCGCGCTCGATCGCCTGCGGGAACTGCACGAGCACCAGTTTGAGGGCACGCCCGATGCGGAAATCACCACCCGCATCTCCAATTACGAGATGGCGTTCTCGATGCAGGCCAGCGTGCCCGAGGTGACGGACCTCAGCCGCGAGCCCGAGAGCGTGGTCCAGGAATACGGCCCCGACGCGCGCACACCCGGCACCTACGCGGCGAACTGCCTCCTCGCCCGACGTCTCGCCGAACGCGGCGTGCGCTTCATCCAGCTCTACCACCAGGACTGGGATCACCACGGCAGCCTCCCCGGCGGCATCCGCCGGGAGAGCCTCCAGACCGACCAGGCGTCGGCGGCGCTCGTCTCCGACCTCAAGCGCCGCGGCATGCTCGATGACACCCTCGTCGTCTGGGGCGGCGAATTCGGCCGGACCAACTACTGCCAGGGCGTGATGACCGCCGACAACTTCGGCCGCGACCACCACCCGCGCTGCTTCTCGCTCTGGATGGCCGGAGGCGGCGTGAAACGCGGCATCACCTACGGCGAAACCGACGAGTACGGCTACAACGTGGTCCGCGACCCCGTGCACGTGCACGACTTCCACGCCACCCTGCTCCACCTCTTCGGGATCAATCACGAACGGATCACCTTCCGTCATCAGGGACGCTACTTCCGCCTCACCGACGTGCACGGGCATGTGGTGAAGGGCATCCTCGCCTGAACCGGTCCGGATGACGGGCTGGGCCGGCTCCCGGATTGACCCGGCGGCGGCGGAGAGCCGGTCGGCCCGGCGGACACATCAGCTGACCAGCGGCGCGGGCTCGCCAGCCCGCCCCGTCTCGCCATGCTGACTCTCATTCCCCACCCATGGCCTCTTCCCCCTTCTCCCTCGCTGGTCAAGTGATCCTGCTCACCGGCGGCGCCGGCCTCTACGGCCGCGGCCTCTCCGCGCAACTCGCTGAGACGGGCGCCACGCTCGTCCTCGCCTCCCGCAACGTGGAGGCGCTGCGGGTCGTCGCCGCCGAGGAGACGGCGCGCGGCTACACCGTGCACGCGCGCGAACTGGATCAGGGAGACGAGGCCTCGGTGCTGCGCCTGCGCGACTCGATCCGCGCCGATTTCGGCCGGATCGACGGTCTGGTCAACAACGCCGTGTCACGCCCGATGAAGAGCGTCCAGGCACCGCTCTCCGAATGGGAGTCCTCGATGCGCACCAACGCCACCGGGCTCTTCTCCATCACCCGCGCCTTCGGCGAGATGATGGTGGCGCAGGGCTCCGGCACGATCGTCAACATCGGCTCCATCCAGGGCATGGTCGGACCCGACTTCTCGCTGTACGAAGGCACTTCGATGGGTGCGATCCCGGACTACTTCTTCCACAAGGGGGGCATGCTCAACCTCACGCGCTACTTCGCCGCCCTCTACGGGCCGCGCGGGATCCGCGTGAACTGCCTCTCGCCCGGCGGCTTCTACAGCGGTCAGAACCCGCTCTTCGTCGAACGCTACTGCAAGGCCACCTACCTGCGGCGGATGGCGGATGACCGGGACCTCGGCGGACCGGTGATCTTTCTCCTCAGCGAGGCATCGCGCTACATCACCGGCGCCAACCTCGCGGTCGACGGCGGCTACACTGCGCACTAACCCGGAACGCACGCACGCACGCCCCTCCCATGAAGGTCGCCCTCCTCGGTCTGAGTCATCCGCACTCCGGGATCCTCCTCGACACGCTCGCGGGCCTGCCGGAGATCACCGAACTCTGCCTGTGGGACGCCGACGGGGCGGCGGTGACGCGCCAGCTGGGCACCCCGCAGCGGAAGGTCATCCAGGTCACCTCGGAGCTCGACTGCGTCCTGTCCCAGACCGACATCGCGTTCGCCTTGGTCTGCGTCCGCCACGATCAGATGTTGGCCGTGGCCGGTCAGGTCATCGCCTCCGGTCACCACCTCATGATCGAGAAGCCGGCCGGACTGAACGCCGCGGAGATCGTGGCGCTCCAGCAGCGGGCCAAGGCGGCGGACCGGGTGGCGTCCGTGCTCTATCCCCGCCGGCTGCATCCGTGCATGATCGCCGCGCGCCAGTGGGTCGCGGGCGGCGGCATCGGGTCGCTGCTCACCATGGAGGGTCGCTTCCTCGCGACTCAGGTGCGCTTCCGGGATCCGAGTTCCTGGCTTTTCCGCCGATCGCTCGCGGGCGGCGGCATCCTGCTCTGGCTCGGCTGCCACATGCTCGACCTGCTCCATCACGTGTCCGGCGACGAAATCGTCGAGGTGGGCGCGCGCTTCGCCATCCGCTCGGGCGAGCAAATCGAGGTGGAGGACTGCGCGGCGCTGTCGCTGCGTTTCGCCTCGGGCACGGTCGGGACGTTCCACGCCGGCTACACCCTCGCCTTCAGCGGCTCCGGCTACCTGAACCGCACCGGTTACGACTCCTACCTCGGCTTCAACGGCCGGGCCGGGCGCGTCGTCTGGCCGGACCTCAATCCCAAGCTCTACGTCGAGTCGGCTCCCGCGACCCCGGGCGCCCCGGCGGGGCGCGAGGAATCCTTCCCCCTGCCCGAGTCATCCGCGTACGGTGGCACGTTCGGCGAGACGTTTTTCCGCCAGTTCATCGCCGCGACGCAGGGACGGGGCGCGCCGCCCACGCAGCTGGCGGATGCGTTACGGACCGCGCGGGTGATCGAGGCTGCGGAGGAATCCGCGCGCTCCGGCCGCTTCGTTACCGTCGCCTCCTGACGCCTCAGCTCGCCGGGGCCACGCCGGGCAGCCGGTCGACCAGCTCGCGCGCGATCGCCAGCGACGCCGTCGCCGCCGGACTCGGCGCATTCAGCACGTGCAGCGCACGGGGCCGCTGCTCCAGCCAGAAGTCCTGGATGAGCGTGCCGTCGACGTGCATGGCCTGCGCCCGCACCCCGGCGCCGCCCGGCGTGAGATCGGCGGCGGTGACCTCCGGGACGAGCCGCTGAAGGGATTTGACGGCGAGCGCGCGGCTGAGCGAGCGGACAATCTCGTGGCTGCACAGCGCGGGATAGCGCGCCATGAAGCGCCAGAGGCCGGGGAAAGTCAGCGCGTCCGCCAGATCCCGTATGGAGACGTCACCCCATGTGTATCCCTCGCGCGCGAGCGCGAGCACGGCATTGGGCCCGGCCTCGACGCCGCCTCCGATCATGCGCGTGAAGTGAACGCCGAGGAAAGGGAAGCGCGCGTCGGGCACCGGATAAATCAAGTGCCGCACCAGTCGCTGGGCCTCGGGCCGCAGGAGGAAGTACTCCCCGCGAAACGGCACAATGCGCACCGTCCGCGGAATGCCAGCCAGCTCCGCCACCCGGTCCGAGAACAGGCCGGCGCAGTTGATCAGGAAATCCGCCTCCCATTCGCCGGCCTCGGTGCCGACCACCCAGCCGCCGGCGGTTTCACGGATCGACGAGGCCTTGGCGCCGGTGCGCACGTCTCCGCCGGCCGACTCCACCTCGCGCCGCTGCGCGGCACAGACTCCCGCGTAGTCGACGATCCCCTCCTCCGGCACGTGCACCGCCGCCACGCCGGCGGCGTGTGGCTCAATCTCGCGCAGTTCGTCGGGGTTGAGCCGGCGAAGCCCGCGCAGTCCGTTACGCTGGCCCCGGTCCCAGAGCCGGTCCAGCGCCGGCAACTCCGCAGCGGACGTCGCCACGACCACCTTGCCGCAGATTTCGTGCGCGATCCCGTGCTCGCGGCAGAAGGCGGTCATCAGCCGCACGCCCGACACCGCCAGCCGCGCCTTGAGCGAGCCCGGCTGGTAGTAGAGCCCGGCGTGAAGCACGCCGCTGTTGTGCGTGCTCTGGTGCCGGCCCACCTCGTCCTCCTTCTCCAGGAGCACCACGGAGCGGGCCGGATCGCGACGCAGCAGCTCGCGGGCGACGGCGAGGCCGACGATCCCGCCGCCAATGATCAGGGTGCGCCGACTCATCCCTGCGGCGCGAGATCGATCCAGCGCCGCTGCGCCGAGGCCTCGAGCATGCCGACGCAGGCCGCGACGGCCGCCCGTCCGTCCGCCGCACTACCCACGACGCTCGGCCGCCCCTCGATCGCGTCGATGAACGCCGCCATCTGGTCGCGGTACGCCTGCATCCGCACGTCGGCGAACGCCGTGTCCGCCCCTTCGTGCTTCACCGGCGGCTGGCGGGACATCACCTGCCAGCCATTCGTCTCGTCCGACATCTTGAGTTCCGTGTACGCATCGAGGTCGATCAGGCCCGTCGTGCCGACGATCCGGAAGCGGAATTCCTCGCCCGGGAACGAGGGCGCCGGCAGGGCGCGGCTCGAGTAGAGCGAACCGATCGCGCCCGACGAGAGCGCAAAGAGACCGATCGTGGTGTCCTCGACCGGGATGTCCGGCAGGAACGTGCGCGAGAAGGCCGTCACCGTCACGATCTCCGCCCCCGTGAACCAGCGGATCATGTCGAGCCCGTGCGGGGAGCTGTTGAGCAGGTGGGCCCGGCTGCGCGGGTCGTTCCACCAGGCCCAGTTGCCGCCGAAACCACCGGCCTTGATCGTGCCGGCGTACATCGGCATCGAGATCTGGGCGGTGATCACGCACCCGATCGCGCCGGAGCGGATGAGCTCGTGGGCCTTGACGTTGTTGACGCGGAAGCGCTGCTGGTAGCCGACGGAGAGGTTCACCTTCGCCCGCGTGGTCGCCTCGATCATGCGGTCGCAATCCTCCGCCGACGTCGCGAGCGGCTTCTCGACGAGCACGTGCTTGCCCTGCGCCGCGGCGGCGAGGGTCTGGTCGACGTGGCAGTGGTGGGGCGTGGTCACGACCACCGCGTCGATGTCGCGGCGGCGCAGGAGCGCATCGTCGTCCGGCTCGCAGGCAATGTGGTAGCGTTCAGCGAGGCCGGGGGCGCGGGAACCGCCGGTGACGGCGACGACCTCGGCGTTGGGGAGGCGACGGATCGCCTCGATGTGGGTCCGGCCCATGAAGCCGGAGCCGAGGATGCCAAAGCGGAATTTGTTCATTGGGGTGAAAGGAAGGGGAAGGGTCGGGCGGGCTGGCGGACTCAGACGCGGCCGATCGGCTCGGGCACGGACACGCCGAGCTCGGCGGCGATTTCGCCGAGGCGGTTCCAGAGCTTGACCGGCACCGGGATGCCCGAGCGCAGCCGCTCGGCCTCGCGGCGCCACTCCAGTTCGCCGGCGACGAGAACCTCGTCGTAGCCGAGCGCAGGCTCCGACGCCTTGACGAGGCCGGCGAGGCGGTCCATGCGCGCCTCGAATTCGCCCGGCGGGAGGAAGCGCTTCGGGTCAATCGCGATGAAACTGTGGCTGATGCCGAGCGGGTCCCCGCCGGTGCGGTACACCGGCAATTCGGTGGTCATCGCCCCGCCGCTCAGCCCGGCGCAGAGGATCTCGATCATCGTCGCCAGCGCCGTGCCCTTGTAGCCGCCCGTCGGGGTCGGCTTGCCGCGCTGCGCCGCCGCGGTGTCGGAGGTCGGCTCACCATCGGCGTCGAGGAAGCCCCACTCGCGCGGGATGGTCGGCTGGTTGAGGTTCGAGGCGTGGACGAGCTTGCCCAGCGCCACGGTCGTCGTGGCCATGTCGAGCATCCACTTGCCCCGCCCGCCCGCGCCGGGCACCGCGACGCAAAGCGGGTTGGTGCCGAGGATCGGGGTGCGGCCCTGCCACGGCGCGACCGCCGGGCAGGCGTTGCTCATGACGATCGCGATGAACCCCTCGCGCGCGAGTTTCTCGCCCCACCAGGCCCCGGCACCGAAGTGATTCGAGTGGTTCGCCACGACCACCGCCACGCCCAGCGCCCGGGCGATCCGGATCGCATGGTCGGTGCAACGGTCCGACACCACTTGGCCAAGGCCGTTCTCCCCGTTGTACCGCAGGCACACGCCGTCCTCACGCTCAACGTGGCCGCTCGCCGGCACATTGATGCCGCCGGCGCGCAGTTGCTGGATGTACGTCGAGAGCATCTGGATGCCGTGCGAGTCGACGCCCCGCAGGTTGGCCGCGACGAGTGAGTCGGCGACCACGCGGGCATGCCCATCGGGCGCGCCGAGGGCGACGAGGAGGTCGCGGCCGATCGCGCGGAGCGACTCGGCGGGAAAGACGGCGCTGAGCGGGGCCGGGGACGCGGTCATGGGCGCTGAGCAGAAGCGTTGGCGGCGGCGGGAGCAAACCGATAGGCGTAGAGATGCGCGTCGCGCAGCTCGAACCGCAGGCGCACGGGCTTTCCAGCGAGGGCGCTGAGGTCCGCGCCGGAGAGCCAGGTCACCGGACGCTCGTGCGCATCGCCGAACACCGGCGCGCAGTCATCGAGCGTGAATCCCGGGATGGGACGGCCCGCCTCGTCCTGCAGTTCGACGCGGACGCCGCCCGCGACCGAGCTGGCGAAGTTGAGCGTGAGGGTCTGACCGGAGAAGCGGATCGGCTTGGTCACCAGCTCGCCGCCGGCCATCGGGGCCCAGGCGGAGACGAAGCCGTCGAGCCGGAGCGTGTAACGCCGCAGCACGCTGCCCTGCTCGGACCAGTAACGTTCGACCGCGTAGAAGGAGAGCTCGTTCGGCGCTCCCTCGAGCGCGGAGCGCGTCTCGACGACGTGCCAGGCGACGTACTGGTTGCCGTAGTTCCAGGTGCCGGAACGCTCGATCCCGGGCGGGAGGAACGCCTCGGTCCAGCGCTTGAAGTGGACGCCGTCGCGACTCGCCATCAGCACCGTCTCCGTCAGGGCCGTGCCATAGCGCTCGCTCGCCGACGCGCGCAGCTGGCGGTGCTCCAGCTCGGGCAGGGCCTGCATCGAGGGCGACCACTGGCGCATCTTCTCCGGCGTGGCCTTGCCGCGCGAGTCATCCATCGTGCCCTTCAGCTCGCGTTCCACGTAGCGGGCGGGGAAGCCGATCAACAGGTGCGGTGCGCGGTGGTAGGGCTTGACGGCGTTGGTGTAGAGGTGGGTGGGCGGCGCGTCGGGGAAGACCACATCCGCCTCGTTCTCCCAGTGCAGGAAGTCCTTCGAGGTGCCGGTCCGGATCGAGCGCACGCCGACATAGGGTTGGTCGGAGGAGCCGCGGTCAAAGTAGCGCCAGTACGCCCGGTAGACGCCGCGCTCGCCGTCCCAGAAGGCGAGGTTCTGGGAGTCGAACGCCCCGTTGGTGATCACGGGATGATCCGCCATCGGCGTCCAGTTCAGGCCGTCCGGCGACTTGAAGGCGAGCAGGCCGCGCGGGCCCTCGGGGGTGTCGGAGCGGAGGATGGCCTTGTAGCGGGCATCGGGCGTGGCGGCCGGGTTGTCGTCGCGGAACACCGCCGGATGGCCGGCGTCGACGAACAGGCTGCCCTGTCGTCCGCTGACCATCACGATGTTGTTTGCCCGCGAGCCGTTGAACGCATGCAGGCCGAGCTCCGGCCGGCGCCAGTGAATGCCGTCGGTGCTCTCGGCGTAGGCGCAGAACAGCGGGTGCACCTCGGGCTGCTTGCGGTCCGCCTCCCGGAGGGGGCTGATCTCGTAGGCCTTGAAGTACATCCGGTAGCGGTCGCCGTCCTGGAACACGCTGTGGTAGCCGCTGCCGCTTCCCTCCCACGGGATGTCGTGCGAGAGGCTGATCTCCTGCGGGATCGGCTGGTGGAGCCGGAGCTCCGCGCGACCCGAGAGACGCTCGACCAGCGCCTGGTCAACGAAGAGTTCGCGCCGGGTGCCGATGTTTTCGGCGTCGGCCGCCAGCGCGGCCGCCGGGAGCGCCGCCAGCGCCAGGGCGCAGGCGAACACCGTCGTCCACGGACCGCGGCGCCGCCGAGTCGACGCGGATGGCAGCGCGTCGGAACGGGCTGGAGGCAGGAGGGAGGGAATCGGGGAGGATCGTGGGGTCGGATTCATGCGCGAGAAGGGGCGGGGAAAACGGGTCGGCGGAAACGAGGGAACGCGATCGCCCGCCGGAAGCACCACCCCGAGACAACCCCGCGGCGCCAACCGCCTCAATCCCGCTCGTCTGGTAAGATCGCCTAACCGGAAGGGCCATGCGACGCGACCACTGGTTATGCCATCTAACCTGTCCCGGGACGGCTGCCGGCATTGCGGCGGGAGGGTAATTCCGCGAGGCTGATCGCGCGGCCCCTCCCCACGCCGCCTTCTCCCATGCGTCCCTCCCTCCTCCGCGCCCGTCTCCGGCAGGGCCTGCCCGCCCGCCTGGCCTGCATGTATTATCCGACCGCGATGATGCCCGCCCATGCCGCGAAGGCCGGGTTCGACGCCATCTGGCTCGACGCCGAGCACAACACGTGGGACCGGCGCGAGCTGCAGCGGATGATCGCGCTCCACCACCTCGCGAACATCGACTGCGTCGTGCGCACCGGCTCGCGCAACGCCAACGAGCTCTACCATTTGCTGGAGGACGGGGTGACGGCGATCATGGCGCCGTTGGTGAACACCCCCGAGGAGGCCGCCGCCCTCGCCGCCGCCGTCCGCTTCCCGCCGCTGGGCCAGCGCGGGCTCGACGGCGCCGGGCTCGACAACGGGTTCTACCTCCAGAATCCGGCGGCGTATCCCGCCGTCGCCAACGCGGAAACCCTGCTCATCGTCCAGATCGAGACCCCCGAGGCCGTCGCCAACGTCGATCGCATCGCCGCCACCCCCGGCGTCGACGGTCTCTTCATCGGGCCGGGCGACCTTTCCCTCCGGCTGCACTGCACCGCGGACTGGAACCATCCGGTGATGACGGCGGCCGAGGACGCCGTCGCCGCCGCCGCCGCGCGGCATCGCATCGCCTGGGGTCGGCCGGTCGGCAACGCCGAGCAGATCGCCCGCGTCGTCCGCAAGGGCGGTCGCCTGCTCGCCCACGGCAGCGACTTCGGCGCCGTCATGAACGCCCTGCCCACGTTCGCAAAGACGCTCGCCGAGGGCATCGCGCAGGGCGGATGAACCCGGCGGGGCGCGCCACCGGGCGGGTGAGTCCATCGGGAACCGGTGTCGCCGGGCCCCAACGGCATCAGCAGGCACGGCCGGAGGCGCGCATCCGTCGACGGACGACGCCGCTCCCGTTCCCACCGTGGCGCCGGGCGGAGTCTCCCGGCTACCAACTCGGCGGCGGCGCCAGCGTGCCCCCAGGCAGGAACGTGGGCATGATCATGTGGGCCCGGGCCGGGACGTGCTGCCCCGCCAGCATGCTCCGCGCGATCCGCACGGCGAGATTGGCCTGCCGCACGACCTGGCGACCGTAGCGGGTCAGTTCCGGCAACCCCGCGTCCACCGCCGGGATCGTCTCGCGGCAGAGCAACGAAATGTCCTCCGGCACCCGCAGCCCGGAGCGCAGGACGTGCGCGAGGACGAGCAGGGCCTCCGCGACGTGGATGCAGAAGATCGCGGTCGGCCGTTCCGGACGGGCCAGCAGGCGGGTGAGCGCGGCGACGAAGCTGGCGCGGGTCGGGCCCGCGATGACCTCCGCGACCTCGATCGGCTCGCGGAGCCGGCGGCTGTAATCGACCAGTCCGTGCAGGCAGGCGAGGTCGCCCGCGAGCGCGCGATGGGGCAGCACGACGGCGACCCGCCGATGGCCGCTCTTCGCGAGGCAGCCCGCCGCGTGCCAGCCGATCGCGTAGTAATTCAAGTCGACGGAGGGCAGCCGGATGCCCTCGTGGCAGGACCCCAGCACGAGCGTGGGCAGCCGCGATGCCTCGAACCAGCGCTGCAGCGAGGCGGAGGCGCTGAGGAGCAGCCAGCAGACGTGGCGGCGGTTCTGCACGAGGTGGGTCAGCCGCACCTCCGGATCGCGCCGGGCCAGGGCGTGGTCGAAGACCTCCTCCCAGCCCACCCCCTGCACGGCGAAGAGCGCGCGCATCTGCGTGATCACCGGATGATCGGCGAGCCCCTGCGGCTCGCGCCGCGCCGGCACCACGAGGCACACCGCCGGCGGCACCTCCTCGCAGCGTTCCCGCCCGGTCGGGCGCACCCGCGTGCGCCGGCCGCGGTGCACCTCGATGACGCCGTCCTCCGCCAGCCGCGCCAGCGCCGCCCGCAAGCTGGGGCGGCTGATGTTCAGGCGGCGCGCCAATTCGTGCTCGCCGGGCAGGAGGTCACCCCACACGCCCTGCCGGATCGACTCCCGCAGCGCCGCCGCTGCTTGATCGGCCACGCTGGCGCGGCGGAATTCAGGAAACGTGCCGACGTCGGGTTTCACGGGGGAGCGCGCTAACCTGTCTCTTTTTTTGATATCTTGTCGACTCTTTAGCCCGCGCCGCGCGGGCCTACGGTTTCGGCCCATGACCTCGCCCCTGTCATTCCATCTCATGTTGCCGCAGCTGCTGGCGGGATTGCTCCCCCTGCTCCTCGCCCCGGCCACCCCGGCGGCCGTCCCCGCGCCCGCGGCGCTGCCCGCCCCCCACGATCTCAGCCCGACGCCGGACCACCCGCGCAGCACCGAGGGGGCGTTCCTCACCCTGCGTTCCGGACGGATCATCTTCCAGTATTCCCAGTTCCGCGAAGGGCAGCACGACCACAGCCCGTCCGCCATCGCCGAAATTCACTCCGACGACGGCGGGCGCACGTGGAGCGAGCCGAGGGTGGTCGTGCCCACCGGCTCGTACCAGAACATCATGAGCGTCTCGCTGCTGCGCCTCGCCAGCGGCCGGATCGCGCGCTTCCATGCCGTCAAGACCAACAAGTGGCTGAGCTGCCAGATCGTGCTCTCGTACTCCGATGACGAGGGCGCAACGTGGACCGCCCCGCGCCAGATCACCGCCGCCCCGGGATACTTCGTGCTCAACAACGACCGGGTGATCCAGACCCGGTCCGGCCGCCTCATCGTGCCGCTCGGCTACCACCGCACCCGCGGCACGGCCGACGAGCGCGACTCCTGGGATGCCCGCGCCATCGCACTGTGGATCTTCTCCGATGACGAGGGGCGGACGTGGCGCGAGGCCGATACGTGGTGGACGCTGCCGGTCGCGAGCGGGTCGGGGCTCCAGGAGCCCGGGCTGGTGGAACTGTCAGACGGGCTGCTCTACACGTGGTGCCGGACCGATCAGGGCGAGCAATGGTCCCTGCTCTCCCGCGATGAGGGACGCACGTGGAGCGCGCCGCAGCCGACGACGCTCCGGTCGCCGACCTCCCCGGCGAGCCTCAAGTTCATCCCCGGCACCCGCACGCTCCTCGCCCTGTACAACGACCACTCCGGCGCCCTCCCCCGCCCGCAGGGCCGCGAGCGCCGCGCGCCCCTCGCCGCGGCCTTCTCCACCGACGGCGCCCAGTCGTGGTCGGCCCCGCAGGTCATCGAGCCCGACCTCACCGGTTGGTACTGCTACACCTCCATTCACTTCACCGAAGACGCCGTGCTGCTGGGCTACGTCGCCGGCAACGACCAGATCGGCCACCTTTCGCGCCTGCGCGTGCGGCGCGTGCCGTTCAGCTGGCTGCAGGTGCCGATCGATGCCACGCACGTCCGCGGCCGGGTCATCCTGCGCGAGATTCAGGACGCGGACGAGACGTGGGTGAAGATCCACGCCGCCGAGGCGCGGATCGTCGGCGGCGAGGCAGCCGCAGTCCGGCGGGAGTTCCTCGCGCTGGCGGCGCGGGCCGACGCGTACCCGTACCGCGTTGGGATCTGGCGCGTCCTCGCCGGCACCGCGCCCACGCCCGCGGACCGCGCCGCCGCCGTGGCGGAGGTGGTCAAGATCTTCGTCACTCCCGCCTCCCCGGATCGCTCCCAGGCCCTCGAAACGCTCGGCAAGCTCGGGGTCCGGCTCGAGGGCGAGGCCCTGTCCGCCGCGCGGCAGATCGCCGCCTCCGGCCCGGAGGGCCTGCGCGGACTCGCGTTCTGGGCCCTGCGCAACTCCGGGGAACCGCAGGCCCTCGAACAGCTCTGCGGACTGCTGCGGTCCCCGAACGAGACCCAGCGCCTGATCGCCGCCTATGCCCTGCGCTGGATCAAGGAGACCGATGCCGGCGCGCTGCGCCAACTCGCCGCCGCCGCCGCCGCCGAACCCGCCTCCTCGGCCGCCCACCCCTACCTGCAGAGCGCCGCCTACGCGCTGCACGCCGACCCGGCACGCCACGAGGCGTGGCGCGCCCGGCTCTTCGCCGTGCTCGAGCAGGGCACCGTCGCGGCCCGCTGGGAGGCCTGCAACGGTCTCCTCAGTCAAGCCCGCCCGGAGGACTTGCCTCGCTACCTGCCTCTGCTCGACGATCCGGAGAGCGACGCCCGCATCGGCGCCGCGATGACGTTCCTCCACCTCGCGGCGCCTCCGCGGACCTGACCTTTCCCCCACGCCCCCCCGACCCCTCCCTCCACCATGTCCCTTCCCCCGCTCTACCCGTCCGCACCGCCGCTCGTCCGCATCGCGCTCGGCAGCTCCACCTTCGGCCGCGAAATCCAGGCCGAGGCCGCGTTCTCCCTCATGGACCGCGCCCGCGAACGCGGCGTGATGATGTTCGACACCGCCGCCACCTACACCGCCGGCGCCTCCGAAACGATCATGGGTCAGTGGCTCGCCGACCGCCGGCCCGACCGCGCCTCGCTGATCGTCGCCACGAAGATCTACCCGCCCTACACGCCTGCGGAAATCGACGCGGCGACGGCCGTGAGCGCCAAGCGTCTGGGCGTCGACGTCATCGACGTGCTCTACCTGCACAAGTGGGACGCCGCCGTCACGACGCTGGAGACCCTCCGGGCGCTGGACGCCCTCGTCCGCTCCGGCCGCGTCCGCGCCCTCGGCGCCAGCAACTTCAACGCCCAGCAACTCGGGGACGCCCTCGCGGCCCAGGCCGCCCACGGGCTCGAGCGTTTCCGGCTCCTCCAGAACAACAACAACCTTGCCGTGCGCGACGTGAACGAGGCGCTGGTTTCCCTCGCCCGGGACTACGGCGTTGCGATCGTCACCTACAGCCCGATCGCCGCCGGGTTCCTCACCGGCAAGCACCGCACCGGCGTGGTTCCCGGCTCGCGCTTCGACATGGCTCCGGGCCACCAGCCGATCTACTTCGCGCCGGAGCCGCAGCGCCGCCTGGCCCAGCTGGAGGCGCTCTCCAGCCTGAGCGGCCAGCCCATGGCCAACCTCGCCCTCGCGTGGGCCCTGAACCGCCCCGGCGTATCCACCGTCCTGATCGGCGGCCGCGGCCCCCACTACGTCGATCAGGCATTCGCCGCCCTCGCCATCGACGACCCGGGGCTGCTCGCCGCCCTCGGCGCCATTCACTGACCGCGGACCTCCCCGGACGCCCCCGCCGGGCCATGCCCTTCCCTGCTTCCCAGCGCCTGATGTTCTCGTCGGCTCCACCGAGCGTGGAGGTGGAATCCCATGCCGTCCCGGCACCGGGCCCGCACCAGATCCTCGTCCAGCAGTCCCACACGCAAGTCAGCGCGGGCAGCGAGTCGAACTTCCTTCGCCACGGTCCGGCGTCGTACGGGCTTCCCGAAGCACAGTCCCGGGCGAACATCGGCTACATGGCGGCCGGCCGGATCGTGGCCCACGGCGATGCCGTGACCGGGTTCCGCGTTGGGCAGCGGGTGATTACGACCTCGCCCCATGCCGCCTTCTCGCTCGTCGACGTCGTCCCGGGTGCGGCGATCGACCCGATCCCGGACGGCGTGTCCGATGACGTCGCGGGCTTCGCGATTCTCGGCGACGTGGCGCTGCATGGCGTGCGCCGGGCGGCGCTGCAAATCGACCAATCGGTCGCGGTCTTCGGCCTCGGCGTCGTCGGCCAACTCGTGCTCCAACTCGCGCGGATCTCGGGCGCCTACCCGCGGATCGCGATCGACCTCCTCGACCCGCGCCTCGAGGTGGCGCGGGAGAACGGGGCGACGCACGTGATCCACGCGGCGCGCGAGGACGTGGTCGCGCGGGTGCGCGAGATCACCGGCGGCGCCGGCGCCGAGGCGGTGTTTCACTGCGCGCAGGCGGCCGCGATCCTGCAGACCACGATGGAGTGCGCCGCGAACCGCGGCTCGGTGATCCTCACCGGCAGCCCGCCCGGCCAGGCCACGATCCGACTCAAAGAGGAACTGCTGCGGAAGGAACTCCGCGTGACCGGGACGTATGAGTCCGGGCTGATTCACCCGCACGTTTACTGGCCGTGGTCGCGGGAGCGCAACCGCCGGGCGTGCCTGCGGCTGATGGCGGAGGGCGGGCTTCGCCTTGAGCCCCTGATCACGCATCGCCTCGCCCCGGCGGAGGCGCCGGCGATCTATCAGCGGATCCTTGCGGGCGCCGAGGGCTGGCTCGGCGTGGTGTTTCGGTGGTGAACCGCTGACCGGGTCGGAGGACCGACCCTCCGACCGCGCCGGAGCGAACCGGCGGATGACCGGGCAAGAAAAAGGCCGGCCCCCATGGAAGGGCCGGCCGGAAGAGACCGTCGTGCGGAACGGATCAGTGGCTGTAGGAGACCTGCAGGCTGAACGTCCGCGGATCGACGATGTCGGCGAGACCGACACCCTGGGCGCCGACCGCGAACGCCTTGTCGAGGGCGTTGACCACGTCGATGCGGCCCGTCCAGTGCTTATTGAATTCGTAGCCGACAAAGAGGTTCAGCAGCACCTCCTGCTTGAGCTGGAAGACGGACGTACCGCTCTTGGTGACGGGCAGGGGGACGCCGCCGGGCAGCGTCATGCCGCTCATGGTGAACCACTTTCCGCCCGCCTTGTTCGCGCCGCCGCCGAAGTGCAGGCCCTTGACGCCGCTGTCGGGCCGGAAGTCATAGCGACCAAAGACGCTCCACGAACGATCGACGGTGCCGGTGATCTTGCTGCCGTTCTGGTCCTCAACCGTGCCCGAATAGGCCGTGGCGACCATCTGGAGGCCGGGCAACGGGGTGAGGGCGAAGGAAGCATCCCAGCCCTCCGAATTCGTCGAGCCGATCGGGATGAAGTAGTTCAGACCAGCGACGTTCAGGGCCGGGAAGGCCGCGAGGATCGCCTGGTTGGTCAGCTCCATCTTGTACAGGGCGAGCGAGCCGGAGAGCTTGCCGTCGAAGAAGCTGGTCTTGATGCCCACTTCGTTACACTCGCCGAGCACGGACGGCAGCGGGGTGTTGTCGTACTGCACGCCGACGGCCGGGTTGAAGGTCGTCGACTGCGAGGCGTAGAGCGACAGATCGTCCCGCACGCGATAGACGGCGGCCATGCGGTGGAGCAACTCGGTGGCGGCCGAGTTCGTCGAGGTGTACGGATTCCGGAGCGCGAGGTTGGTGTTCTGCACGTTCTCGATGTGCGAGAACGTCAGACCGCCCGCGAGCGTCAGGCGGTCCGGGATCACGTCGAACGTCTGCATGTAGTACCCGTTGGTGACGTACCGGCGAAACCGGCTGCCCGGGTTGGCCGGCGGCCTGTAGTCGTAGACGGACGGGAGCTGGATCGCGTCGATCGCGGCGGCGTCGCCGATGTTGAGGGTGATCGGCGTGCCGATCCAGAAGGCACTCCTGCCCTTCTGGTCATCGTGGTTGAAGCCAAAGGCGGACGTCGCGTTCCGGCCGAGCAGCTTGTAGCGGCCGGAGACGTCGGTCTGGAAGTTGAGGTTCTCCTGCGTGCCGTTGTTGCGGCGGACGGTGTAGGTGACCTTGTTCGTGTTCCAGTTCACGCCCGTGGGGAAGGCGGTGGAGCCGTAGCGGAAGACGTTGAACCACGTCACCTGCGACCGCACCTGCCAGTCGTCCGAGAGGACTTGCGTCCAGCTCAGGCGGGCGTCGTCCTGCGTGTCATCGTCGTCATTGTTGCGGGGACTGCCCTGGTTGCGATGGCCCATGCCGGTGTAGATGCCGCCGTCCGGCGTGAGGATGCCCGTGCCGCCGGGCAGGTACTTGAAGTGCAGCGCGCCGTACTGGACGACGACGTGCGTGTTCTTCCAGTCCAGCGAGAGGCTCGGGAAGATGCCCTCGCGATCGTCCTTGGAGTTCTTCAACGGACCTTGGCCGGACTGCACGACGCCGACCACGCGGGCGGTGATCTTAGCCTCGCCGAGGTTGCCGATCGGCCGGTTGAAATCGAACGTCGTGCGCTGCCGGCCCCACTGCTGGACCTTCGTGTCGACCCGGTAGTGGGTGATGTCCGGCAGCGGTTTCTTCGTCGTCTGGAGCACCAAACCGCCCAGCGAGGCGAGCGGATAGAGCACCTGCTGGGGTCCCTTGATCACCTGATAGGTGTCGATGTAGGTGTTGTCGGAGATGCCAATGCCGGAAGACTGCGGCACGTCATCGGTGTAGGGGTTGCCGATGCGCTGGCCGCGCGACATGATTGCAGGTCCGCGGAAGAAGGGCACGACGCCGGCGAAGGCGAGGACGTCCGACGCGTTGTTCGAGCCGATATCCTTCACCATGTCGCTCGTGAGCACGATGATCTGAGCCGGAAGCCGCATCAGGGACTCGGACGTCTTCAGCGCCGACGCCGAGTTGCCCGCGCTGTAGCCGGTGCCCTGCGTGGTGCGGACTTCGAACGCCGACATCCGGTAAGCGTCCGTCGACCGGTCATCGGCCGACGACTCGGGGCCGGAACGAGGTGCCGCCACGCCGGAACCGGCGGGAGCGGTTGCCGCCGGGGCGGCGGACGCGACCGGGGCGGCGGCCTCCGCCCTGCTCTGGCCGAGGGCGGCGCGGAGTCGCTCCACTTCCGCCAGCAGCTTCGCAATCTGTTCGTCCTTCTCCTTCAACGCCTGGGCATCCGCTTGCGCGAGGCCCGGCGTGCACATAACCAGCAGCGCGATCCATGCCGAGACGAGGCCCGGTCGCAGGAAGCGGAAGCTCCGCCCCGTCGAGACGCACGTTAAGGGGGTTTTTTGCATGTTTGGGTGGGTCGGAAGAGAATGCCACACACTCCCCGCGACAGAAGACCGGATCGGGTGTTAAATAATTTTACAGGTGGCGAACCGACAGCGACTTTGGTCCCAGCCGCGATCCGGCACGGTGTGCTCCGACGGGCCAGACGGGCCTCCGCCAGCGAGGCGAACACCACGTCCACCCCTGCCCCCCATGCGCCGCCCCGGCGACCGCGGTCGCGACTCTCCCCCATGGTCCACCCAACCGACCGCGACCGGCGGCGGTGCCGCCCGCCCCCCGCAGCGCCCGGCAGCCACGCCACCGGACGGCGCCACCGCCCACGCTCAGGCGCGCAGCGCCTCGGTCCAGGGACGCAGCGGCACCCGGGGCGCAACCTTCGGATTGAAGGGAAAGGGAGGCCAGTGACCCTGCGCCACCGCGAACACCGACTCCACCATCGTGCGCCGCACGTGAGCGAGGGAATCGACCGAATCCGCCCCGCGGTGGGGCGTGAGGATCACTTGGTCGAACTCCCGCAGGGGACTGTCCGCCGGCAGGGGTTCCACTTCCACCACGTCCAGCGCTGCTCCCGCGATCCACTTCTCCCGCAGCGCCCGCACCAGCGCCGCCTCGTCCACGATCGGCCCGCGGCTGGTGTTCACCAGCAGGGAGGTCGGCTTCATCCGCCGGAACGCCGCTTCATTGATCAGCCCGCGCGTCTGGGGAGAAAGCGGCACGTGAACCGACACGAGGTCCGCCTCCGCCAGCAACTGCTCGAGGGACACGAGGTCCACGCCCGGCTCGGGCGAGGGTCCCGGCAGGTATGGATCGGCGGCGATCAGGCGCATCCGGAATCCGCTCATCTTCCGCACGGTCGCACGGGCAATGCGCCCGAGCCCGACGAAACCGAGCGTGAGTTCGCTCAGGCGGCGCAGCGGCCGCGTACCCACAAAGCCGGTCCAGCGGCCCGCATGGACGTGACGGTCCATCGACACCACCTGCCGCGCCGCCCCGACGATGAGCGCGACGGCGTGATCGGACACCTCCTCCGTGCAGAAGTCGGCCGCGTTGGCGACGACGATCCCCGCCCGCGTCGCCGCCGCCACGTCGACGTTGTCCACGCCCACCGCATACTTCGCGATCAGCCGGCACCGCGCCGGCAGCGCCTCAATCACCCGCGCCGTCATCGGCGTCTTCGTCCCCTCGAGAAACACGGCGTCCACGTCGGCGCAGGCCGCGATGATTTCGTCCTCGGTGACCGACTTCCGCAGGACCAGTTCAATGCCCAGCGGCGCGAGGCGGTCACGCTCGTAGGCGTAGTCGAAGTTACAGTCGATGTTCACCACGCGGAAGGGGGCAACCATGCGCCGACGCTGCGCGAAGGAGCCGCCGGGGGGGAGCGGAAAGCACGTGTCACTTTTCCTGATAGGCTGCATCCCCGATCGACCGCCGCCGCCCGCGGCGCCGCCGGTGGTCACACCCGTTCACCAGCGGATCCCGTTTGTCCTGCCTCCGTCCACACCGTCACGTTCTTCGGCGTGGACGCCATCGCCGCCGACCGACCCTCGCTCCGGCCTTCCGCGGACCCCGGCGGGGTCGCCCCGGCGGCCGCCGCCGGTTCAGGGCTGCGCGCGGAAGTGGTCGAGGAGGCGACCGGTGTTGTCGTGGAAGATCGCCTGGATGTCGTCCGCCCCGAGGCGCAGCTGCGTGCAGGCCTCGCGCAGCGCGAGCAGCGACTCGATCCCGACGAGGGTCATGCGCGTGGCCCCGGTGGTTTCCGGGTAGACCCAGAGGAACTGGGTGCCGACCGTGACGCAGCGGCCCCGCAGGTGACTGATCGGGTAATCGGAGCCGAAGAGGATGCGGCGGGGGCCGAAGGTCTCGAGGGCGCAGCGGAAGCTCTCCGCTTCGGTGATCGCCGAGGTATCGACCCAGAGGTTCGGCCGGTCCGCCAGCCGGGCGAGGCCGCGCGCCGTGCGCTGGTTGAACGCGCGCCCGATGTGGGCGAGGACCGCCTGGCAACGCGGGTACTTCGCGCTCAGGCGGCGCAGCGCCTCGCGATTGCCGGCATCATCCACCGCCGCGTCCCGCATCAGGTGCAGCATCAGGATGGCACCGTGGCGATCACACAGCTCCCACATCCACTCCGGGGCGAAGTCCTCCACGCCCACCTGGGACGTGTCGGCGCGCGGGACGTAGAAGTGGTACGGCTTGAGGCCGCGGCAGCGTCCGGACGCGAACCCGGGCTCCAGCGCGCGCGGGTCGTCCGCCGGCCCGACAATGGCGAGTCCGTGATCGGATTCGCCGCCGCCCTCCGGGGCCGCCGCGAGTTCGTCGAACATCCAGCGATTGACGGCCGCACGATCGTGCTGGCGGGCGGGAAAGGGGAAGAGGACCGCCTCGGCAAGGCGGCGGCCAGGGAGCAGGAGGTCCATGGCCGCGCGGTACGTGGACGGGGCGAGTCGCCGCCCCTCGAGATGCCGCGCCAGCGTGCCGGGCGCGTAGCCAGAGGGCTCGAGCACGTGCCCGTGCACGTCCCGCACAACCGGGGGAACGAAGCCCTCGACGGCTTCGGCGAGCAATTGGCGGTCGTCGGCATTGAGTTCGGTCTCGATCTTCATGGCATCGCCGAAAGGCGCGGGGGAAAGCCGGAGCTAGCCGTCGCCGCCGGCGCGCGTCAAGGCGGCGAACCACGAATCGGGTTGACCCGGTCGGGTGTCGCTGCGGGAGGTGAAGGGCCGCTCCCCGCTCGCCCCGCGCGTCCGGCCGCCCCCGACGTTGGATGCCCCTTGCGGCCGCGCGTCCGGCCGGGGCGAGGCCGCGACCGCTCCCCATTTCATCACCCGATTCCCGCGTGAACCTCCAATCCCCCCGCTACAAGTGGCTCCTCGCCACCGTGCTCTTCGCCGCCTCGGCGACGGCCTACGGTCACCGCAGCGCGCTCTCCACCGTCTTCCCGCTGCTGCGCCAGGACCTCGGCCTGTCCGACCTGCAGCTCGGCTTCATCGGGAGCGCGTTCCTCTGGTCGTACGGCGTCGGCTGCGCGGTCGGCGGTTTCTTCTCCGACCGCTTCTCCCGCAGCCGCATCGTCGTCGGCAGCCTCGCGCTCTGGAGCCTCGCGACGCTCGCCGCGGCCTTCGTGCACAGCTTCGAACAGATGGTCTGGGCTCGCATCGCGTTCGGGGCGACCCAGTGCTTCTACGCTCCGGCGGCGCTGGCGCTGATCGCGGACCACCATGGTCCCGCGACCCGCGGCAAGGCGATCTCCTCCAACATTTCGGGAATGAGCGTGGGCCTGATCCTCGGGGCGACGTTCGCGGGCATGATCGCGCAGAGCGCCGGCTGGCGCGAGGTGTTCATCGTCTTCGGGATCGGCGGCCTCGTCCTCGCCGGCATCGCGGCGTGGGCGGTCCGCGACGCGGCGCCGAACGACGCGACCGGCGCGGCGAAGGAGGTCTCGTTCTCCCTCGGCGCGAGCATCCGGCTGCTCTTCGGGACCCGCACCTACTACTGCATCCTCGTGCAGGGCATGGCGGCCTCGATGGGCGCCTGGATGTTCTGGAACTGGCTGCCCCTGTATTACCAGGAAACCTACCAGATGAGCCTCGCCGGCGCCGGCTTCTCCGGGACGTTCATGCTGCAGGCCACGGCGATGGTCGGTATCGTCGTCGGCGGCGTGATCGCCGACCGCGTCGGACGCAGGAACCCGCAGCGCCGGCCGCTTGTGATGGCGGGCTTCTACCTCGCCGCCGCGCCGTTCTTCCTCGTCTTCCTCGTCCCGCAGCCAAGCTACCTCGTCATCAGCGTTTGTCTCGCCGTCTCCTCCCTGCTGCGGACGATGGGGCAGGCGAACGAAAACCTGATCATGTTCGACCTGCTGCCGCCGCGCGTGCGCTCCGCCGCCTTTGGGATCTTCCTCTTCGGCAATGTGAGCGCGGGCAGCGTCGCCATCATCGTCGCCGCCTGGATCCGCGGATTTGCGGGACTCAGCACCGCGTTCGCGTGCATCGCCGGCCTGGTCGGGATCTCCGCCCTCGCCGCCTTCATCGCCTACTTCCTCATGCCCGGCGACCTCGCCCGCCTGCCCGCCCGGCTCGCCCGCCTCGACTCGTCCACGCCTTCCCGCGCATAAACGCACCCTCTCCGCTCATCCGTATCTCGCCTCCCATGCCGCACCGCTCCGTGTCCCTGCCCGGCCTTCGCGCCGCCCTCCTCCGCGTGACCTTCATCCTCGCCGCGGCGGCGGTCATCCTCCCCGTCGCCTCCGCGTCGCCCCTGCCGCCAGCCGTCATCCCCGGGAGGATCGTGCTCGATCTTCCCCCCGGCCCCGGCAACCCCCGCAACAGCGAGGGATCGTTCGTCACCCTCCGCGACGGGAGCCTGCTCTTCGCCTATTCGCGCTTCGTGGGCACGTCCTTCGCCGACGAGGCCCCGGCCCGCATCGCCCAGCGCACGTCCCGCGATGGCGGCGAGACGTGGTCGGACGAGAGCTTCATCGAGACGCCCGGCGAGAAGACGGCGTCCAACGTCATGAGCATCACCCTGCTCCGTCTCGGCAATGGCGACGTCGGGCTCTTCTACCTGCTGCGCAACAACTGGCACGACATGCGCATGTACCTCCGGCGCTCCCGCGACGAGGGCCGCTCCTGGGGCGAGCCGGTCTGCTGCACCCCCGCCACCGCCTACTACGTGATCAACAACGACCGGATCATCCGGCTCGCGTCGGGCCGTCTCGTCATCCCGGCCGCCCTGCACCCCGCGCTAACCGACGAGGAAAATGAGCACGCGGTCGACTGGCGCGCCCTCGCGCTGTTCTTCCTCTCCGACGACGATGGCCGCACGTGGCGGCAGGCGCGCGGCGTGAGCACGCTCCCCGTGACCCACACCCGCAGCGGTCTCCAGGAGCCCGGGGTGATCGAGCTTTCCCCCAACCACCTCTGGGCCTGGGCCCGCACCGATCTGGGTCGGCAGTACGAGTTCTTCTCCACCGACGGCGGGGAGACGTGGACCGTCCCCGCCCCGTCGCGCTTCACGTCACCCAACTCCCCGCTCTCGATGAAGCGGCTCGCCTCCGCTCGCTTGTTCGCTGTGTGGAATCCGGGCCCGGCCTACGAGACGCGGCCCGTCCTGCCGTACGGCGGCGACCGCACCCCGCTCGTCGTCGCCACCGGCACCGCGGCCAACGAGCCGTGGACCGCCGCCGCCCTCGTCGATGGGTACGATGGGGTCGACGCGGGCTTCTGCTACACCGCGATCCACGAGCTCAAGGACAGCGTGCTGCTCGCGTACTGCGCCGGGGGTCCGGCCGACCAGCACCGTCTCGCGCGCCTGCGGGTGCGCAAGATCCCGCTCGGCGCCCTGAAGTAAGCGGCGGCCTATCGCGGCAGGGCGCGGCGCACCGCGTCCGCGAACGCGTCGAAGCCGTCCACCAAGGGGGTGCCGGCCTCCCCGGTCATGCGGAGGAGCGATCGCTCGTCCTTGAAACCGGTGCCCGTCACGATGCAGACGATGTTCGCGTCGGACGAGAGTTCGCCCCGCGCCACCGCGCGCTCGACGCCGGCGAGGGCGACCGCGCCCGCCGGTTCGGCGAACACGCCTTCCTCGCGCGCAAGGCGGGCCTGCCACGCCCAGGCTGCCTCGTCGGGCACGACGTGGCCCTGGCCGCCGGTCCGGCGGCAGGCGGCGATCACTTCGTTGGCGTCAAGGATGCCGCCAACCTGCAGGCCGCTGATCGCCGTGGCGGATGTCACCGCCACCGCCTGTGTGCCGCCCGCGCGCAGGACGGAGGCGATCGTGTCGTTGCCCTCCGGCTGCACGCAATGCACGCGCCCGGCCGCACCGAAGGTCTCCACGCCGCGCGCCACCGCGAGCGTGAGCCCACCCGCGCCGGCCGGCACGAAGACATCGAACGGCGCACCGTGGAGCTGCTCCGCGACTTCGTAGCTGATCGTCTGGACACCCGCCATTCCGCGGGGCGAGAACACAAAGGCACTGATTTCGAAGCCCGCCTGCAGCTCCGCCGCCAGGCCGCGCAGGCCGTTCATGACGACCGCGCTCAGCGCCGGCGCCACGCCGAAGTCCCGGATGCGCAGGAGGTGCGCGCCATACGCGCGCATCTGCCGCAGTTTCCCTTCCGGCGCTCCTTCGACGATCGCAAGGAAACACGTCATGCCCGCCCGCGCACAGTAGGCCGCGAGCGCGGCTCCGGTGTTGCCGCTGGACGTGCCGAGGCAGATCCGGCGCCCCTCCCGCTGCAGGTGGGTGATCGCCGCCGCCGCAAAGCGGTCCTTGTAGGAGCCGGTCGGGTTGCCGCCCTCGTACTTGAACCAAAGGTTGCGCAGGCCGAGCGCCGGTCCGATCGTGCGCGAGCGGATGAGCGGGGTGTTGCCCTCGCCCAGCGTCACCGCGTCCGCCTCGGGCGGCCCACCCCACTTGTCCGCGTGCTTCCAGAGGCTCATCGGGCACCTCCCGTCGCCGCCCCGCGCCACGGCCCTTCGCCGCGCGTGACGAAGCCCGTCGCCATCTCCGTCGTGATGCTTCCCTTCGCCGGCACCGTGCGCAGCGCCCCCGGCTCGCGCAGCAGGTCGGGAAAGCGCCCGACCGGCGAGGTGCTCGGCTGCAGGGTGATGATGTGACCTTCGCCCCAGAGCGGATACTGGGAATGCCCGCCGGCGCAGTTCCATGACCACGCCCACGGGAACATCTCCAGGTCCCATTCCATCGCGAAGCCAAGACCGCGGCGCTCGTTCCAGATGCAGCCCCAGCCCGCCTTGAAATCCGTCAGCTGCACCGAGTGATCCTTCCCGGTGCCGGCCGGCGGCACGATGCTGCAGTCGCGCATCGCCCCGCCCTCGCGCTCAGGGACGTGCGGCCACGTGCCGACGTACCCGGCCTGCAGCTGCAGCGCCTGCGGGTCGTCCGCCTGGAACACCCGCACCGTCCGCGCCGGCGTGAGCAGCCGCGCCCCGTCGAGCAGCGGGCCGCCAAAGGTCGGGTGCTGCAGCCACGCGACCGGCAGGTCCATCGCCGAGCGGTTCTCCAGAGTCTCGCGCCAGACCAGCCACGGGCTGCCCGACTCGAGGATGAGCTCCCGGCGGTACACCAGCGGGGTGCGGATGGAGCGGCCGACGAACGTGACGCTGACCCGGCGGGCGCTGCGCTCGATCTTCTCCACCGGCCACGGCAGGCTCCTCAGTTCGCCGTGCGTGCCGATGGGCGCCCCGAAGTAATCCCCGGCGAAGAAACCCTGCGGCAGCGACACGTACCAGCACCCGTCCATCACGTCGTAGAGGTCGCTCCCGCTCCGCATCGGCTGGTCGAGCACCCGGAGCCGCGCGGGCTGCAGGTACGGGTTGCGCCACATGATGTCGATGCCGCTGGCGCGGTCGACGATCGCGACGATCGCCGCCCCCATGTCGGGCCAGACCGAGACGCTCACGCGGTCGTTCTCGAGCACGAGCAGGCGGCGTTCGCCCTCGCGGGTCCAGCGGACCACCGGTCTGCTCACTTGACCAATGCCCCGGGATTGCAGCGTCCGCGGACGGGCGCTGGGCTTGGCGGTGCGACTCCGTTTCTTCACCTTACGTTTGGCCATGGCTGAAAATCCTTCGAACTTGTCCCACGCTCTCTCCGAACTCCCCGTCGGCTTCCACCGGCGCCGCTTCAGCGCGGAGGGCGGCGTCGGCTTCGACGCCTTCATCTGGCGCGGCGGCCCGGGGCCGGTCGTGCTCGTCAACGGCGCGACCCACGGCGACGAATACGAGGGGCCGACGCTGCTCCGGCTCTGGGCGGATCGCTGGCGCCCGGGCCGCCTCAACGGCACCGTGGTCTTCGTCCCCGTGCTGAACGAAGCCGCGTTCTTCGCCGGCCAGCGCTGCGCACCGGTGGATGGCGCCAACCTCGCGCGCGTGTTTCCGGGCACGGCGGACGGCACGCCGACCGAGCGGCTCGCCCACCTCTTCGACACGCAGCTCCTGGCCCAGTGCACCCACTACGCCGATCTGCACAGCGCCGGTGCGGCGTACCATCTGAAACCGTGGACGGGCTACGTGACGCACCGCGCCGCGATCACCCGCACGCAGCGGGCGATGGCGGCCTGCTTCGACGCCTTCTGGGTCTGGGCCGGACCCTACCTGCCGGGCCGCACGCTGAGCGCGGCGTTCGCCCGGAACATTCCCGCCATCTACGTCGAGTGCCAGGGACTCGGCGGCGTCGACGCCGGCGACCTGCGCAACCTCGACCGCGGCGTGCGGAACCTGCTGCGGTGGGCGGGCGTGACGAAGGGTGCCGCGCCGCGCCTGCGCTCGCAGAAGGTCCGCATCACGCGTGACGTCGACGAGGCGCACCTGCAGGTGCATCACCCGGCGCCGGTCGACGGGCTTTTCGTTCCCCACGCCGCGCTCGACCGCCGCGTCCGCCGCGGCGCGCCCCTCGGCCGGGTCCTGCCCTTGGACGGAACGGATGGCCACGTGGTCCGCGCCGAAAGCACCGGCCGCATCATCCTGATCCGCCGCCAGCGCTCCGTGCGCCGCGGGGACGCCCTCTTCACCCTCGCCCCGGTGTAACCCGCGCCGCGTCATGCGAGCAGGCCGCCGTCGACGACCCACGTCACGCCAGTGACGAACTTGGCGCGGGGCGAGCAGACGAACGCGACCAGTTCAGCCACGTCGGGCGGGGCGCCGAAGCCGAGCGGCGTCTGGTTGATGACATCCGAGCCCGGACCGCCGCTCTTCGCGGCTTGGAGGAGCTTCTCCGAGGTGTCGACCCGGATGTCGCCGGGGGCCACGCCCACCACGCGGATCCGGTCGGCCGCGAGTTCCTTCGCGAGGGACTGCGTCACCGAGCCCAGCGCGGCCTTGGTGGCGGCATAGACCAGCGCCATCCGCTGCGGACGGAAGGCGTTGATCGAGGAAATGTTCACGATGGTCCCGCCGCCGGCGCGCCGGAGGTGCGGCACCACGGCCTGCGCACAGAACAGCGCCCCGCCGAAATTCACGTTCATCACCCGCTGGTACTGCTCCAGCGTCAGGGCCTCCAGGGTGGACACCGCCGGCAGCCCCACAATCGCGGCGTTGTTCACCAGGACGTCGATCCCGCCCAACGCCTCCGCCGCAGCGTCGATGAAGGCGCGACACCCGCCGAGGTCGCCGACGTCGACGCGCAGCGGGATCACCCGGTCGCCGTAGCGTTCGACCAAGGGCGCCGCCACCGCCGGGTCGAGCTGGCCCACCGCAACCCGTCCCCCACGCGCCAGGAACGCTTCGGTGATGGCGCGGCCGATGTTCGTCGCGCCTCCGGTAACCACCGCACGGACCGGCGGTTCGGACAGCAGGGGGCTCGGGGAGGCGGCGGCAGGGGTGGTCATGGGCAAAAACCAGCTTTGACAGGCTGGGGGTCCGTCGCGACAAACGCAACGCCCGCCCGCTGGTGAGCTTGTCAGACCAGTAAGCCCCCACCCCTCCGCTTCACCCCGATGCGACTCGCGATCGATTTCCGACCGGCCCCGGGCGGCCTGTGCCGGGAAGGGTTAGGAGCCCTGCGCGACGTAGCGGTCGACGAAGGCGCGGCACTCGTCGCTCAGCGGGTAGCCGAGGAAGCTGGTGACGCCGGCGAAGAGCCCGCGGCGGACCATGTAGTACTTGAGGCCGTGGAGCCAGCAGGCGATGGTCTCGCCGCCGTAGAGTCCCCAGAGCACGCGGCGGAGTTCGGCGTCGAGGGCCCGCGCTTCGTCGAGGCGGCCGGCGTCGAAGAGGGCGATGAGGCGGTGCAGCATCGGGGCGACCGCCGAGGCGCCGCCGAGCATGAGGTTGTCGTATCCGGCCTCGAGGTATTCGAGGACGCGGAATTCGTCGCCGTTGAAGAGTTGCAGCGCGGGCTTCTCCTGACGGGCGGCGAGGGCGTGCTGGCGGCGGTCCGCCGAGGCCGAGCTGTCCTTCACGAGCACCACCTTGGGATGAAGGTAGACTTCCTTCAGGCGGTTCTCCGGGATCATGATCGGGCGATGCCGGCCCAGGTCATAGATGCCGACCGGGATCGGGGAGGCGTCCGTGCTCTCGATGAAGTGGGCGACAATGCGGTCGGGCGTCGCGTTGAGGAACGTCGCGGGCGCCGCGATGATCGCGATGTTGGCGCCGGCCTCCGCCATGTCCTGCGCGTTCTCGCGCACCCGGGGCATCGAGTTGTCCGAAACCTGGGCGCCGATCGTGAGGCGACCGCGCGCCGCGGCCGACGCCGCCTTCACCAGCCGCTTGCGCTCCCTGTTCGTCAGCCAAGGTCCTTCGCCGCAGGAACCGGCGACGAACAAACCGTGCAATCCGTCCGCCACGGCCGCTTCCACCGTCCGCTCCACGGCGGCGACGTCGACGGTGCAGTCAGGCAGGAGAGGCGTGGGAATGGCGGACCAGACGCGATGGGTGCGGGGAAACGGATTCACAGGATTTCTGAAACGCTCTCGGCACCGCAATCGCGAGAAAAAACGACTGGTCACATTCCATGAACAGCGAAACCCCTTCGTTCGATCTGCCTCGCCGCCAGTCCCTTTCCGCACAGGCCGCAGAGGCCTTGGAGCGCGCCATCGCCGGAGGCACGTGGGAGGACTACCTGCCGAGCGAGCGCCGGCTTTGCGAGCTGCTGCAGGTCAGCCGCCCGACCATCCGCACGGCGCTGCAAATGCTGGCGAAGAACGGCGTGATCGAAATCCGCCAGGGCCGCCGTAACCGCCTCCTCCCCAACGCCCGGCGCGCGCCACACCGCACCAGCCGCCTCGTCGGCATCGTGACGCCCGTGCCGTTCGAGCAGCTGTCCGTCGCCCCCTACAAAATCCTCAGCGAGATGCGGACCCACCTCGCCGAACACGGCTTCACCACCGAGGTGCTGGTCTGCCCGCAAACCGCCGCCGCCTCGTCCCGCCGCCGCCTCGAGGATTTCCTGCGGCGCAACCGCGTGTTCTGCTGCCTGCTCACGTCCGTCAGCCACGACCTGCAGGCGTGGTTCTCCATCCACGCCGTTCCCTGCCTCGTGCTTGGCTCCTGCCACGCCGACATCCGCCTGCCGTCACTCGACATCGACTACCGCTCCGTCTGCCGGCACGCCGGGGGGACGCTGCTGGCCAAGGGGCACCGCCGGATCGCTCTGATCATGCCCGACTCCGGGGTCGCCGGCGATCTCGCCAGCGAGGAGGGGTTCCGCGAGGCGTTCGCCAGCCCGAACCACGAGGGCGCCACCCCCATCATCATCCGCCACAACGGAGCCGTGCAGCACCTCGCCCTCAAACTCGACGCGCTGTTCGATGATCCGCAGCCTCCCACCGCCCTCCTCATCGCCAAGCCCGCCCACAGTCTCAGCTGCCTGATCCACCTGCTGAAGCGGGGCCTGTCCGTGCCGGAGGACGTTTCCCTGATCTGCCGGGACCAGGACCCTCTGTTCGAGAAGGTGAGCCCCGCCGTCTCCCACTACCTCACGCACGACGCATCGTTCGCCCACCGGTTGCTCCGACTCATGCAGCAACTCGTCACTCAGGGCTACCTGCCTCCGGAACCGACGCTCATCTTCCCGAAGCACTTTGTGGGGGGAACGCTCCGGAATTCCCCGCACTGACCTTCCGCCAGCGGCCAGGCGCCACGCCGAACCGGCCGCGGAAGAGGCGGTAGAAGTGCGAGGCGTCACCGAAGCCCGAGGAGAACATCGCCCCGAGGATCGAGTGGTCACCACTCGCCAGCAGCCTCGCCGCGTGCGCGAGGCGCAGCTCCGCCCCCCACACCCCGCTCCGTCTGCCGCTCCCCAAGCGCGGCGCACCCTGCTGGCTGCGCCTTGGTGCCGTCTTCGACGGCCACGAGGTCCTGACGGACGCTCATCTCGTCTACGACGCCAAGCGGATCCTGCACGTCGGTGGCCCGCCGCCGGCCTACGTGGTCGGCGCCGACCGGACCGAGCCCGACCTGCACCTGCCGCACCACACCGCGCTGCCCGGCCTGATCGAAGCGCACGCCCACCTCTTCCTTGAGGGCGGCGAGCTCGACCCGGCACGGCGCGCCACGTACCTCGGCCTCCACGAAACCGAGCTCCTCGCTCGCGCGCAAACCCGCCTGCCCCGCCTCCTGCGACTCGGCATCCTCGCGGTGCGCGACGCCGGCGACCGCAATGGCGTGGGTCTCGCCTTGCAACGGCGCGATCTCTCCACGTCCCGGGGCGAGATGCCCTACCTCGACAGCCCGGGCGCCGCGCTGCACCACCAGGGGCGCTACGGCTCGTTCATGGGGGAGCCGATTGAGGCTCTGGGCACGATTAAGCAGGCCGTCGCCGCCGCCCACGCCCTCGGCCGCGAGACCATGATTCACTGCTCCGGTCACGACGGCGTGCAGAACTGCATCGCCGCGCGCGTCGACACCATCGAGCACGGGTTCTTCATCGATCGCGATCAGCTCGCGCGGTTGCGCGACCTCGACATCGCGTGGGTGCCGACCTTCGCCCCGGTGCACTTCCAGTGGGAGCAGGGCAAGGCGCTGGGCTGGAGCGAGCCCGTGCGCGCGAACCTCCGCCGGATCCTCGACGACCACGCCGCGCGGCTGCGCGACGCCGCCGAGTTGGGCGTGCGCGTCTTCGCCGGCAGCGACGCCGGCTCCCACGGCGTTCCCCACGGCTACGGCTTCTTCACCGAGCTGGAATTAATGGAGGCCGCCGGACTCCCGACGCTGCAGACGCTGCGCTCCGCCACCGGCGCCTCCGCGGGTCGTCTCGGACTGCGCGAGGATCAGGGACGGTTGCGCATCGGCGCCCGGTCCCGCTTCCTCCTCACCGAGGCCCCGGTGCTCGAAGGCGTGCGCCACCTGCGGCAGCCGGTCACCGTCGTCTTTGATCACGCCGAGTTCTCCGGCAGGGACTTGGCCAGCAAGCCCGGCCTCTGATTCACCGTCGCACCCGCCGCCGACCACGCCGTCCCCGCCGCCCGCTCCGTCCGCCTTCCATGTCCGCGTCCGTCACCCTCAGTGGGCGAGCCCGCTCGCTCACCGCCGGGCAGACCCTCTTCGCCGCTGGCACCGCGGCTGGGATCCTCATCCCGTCATCGTGCCGCCAGCAGGGCCGCTGCCGGGAGTGCCTGATCGAAGTGACCGCCGGGGCGGCGCTGCTCACCGCCCCAACGGCGGAGGAGCGCGACCTGCGTCCGGGCTTCCGCCTCTCCTGCCGCTGCCGTCCCGCCGACGGCGCCGAGGGCACGATCGTCGCGCACACGCTGCTGCGCCCGACGCTGCGGATCGAGGACCGCGCCCTGCACTTGCCGGCCTCGGCCCGCGGATTCGCCCACGATCCCGCGGTGCGCCGCGACGGCGATGCCGTCCTGCTCGACGGCCGCGAAGTCCACCGCGGTCCAGGCCCGATTCTCGGGATCGCGATCGATCTTGGCACCACCACCGTCGCGCTCCGCGTCATCGACCTCGAGTCCACCGCGATCGTCGCCTCGGCCTCCTTTGAGAACTCCCTCGCTACAGCAGCATCTCGACCACCGTGACCGCGATCATCGCGTCCCTCACCACGTTGGACCGACTGGCCCAAGTGCCGTCGAGCACGTGGATGATCCTCGGTCTGGTCATCGGCGGGATTCTGTTCGGAATTCCTCTTATCCGTAAAATTCGGGAAATCAGTGGGATATGGATTCTCTTCGCGCTGGTTTGCGGCTCGGTGCTCGTGAGTGCGCACTGGGTCTACCACCGGTCGGAACCGGCGGTCCTGTCACCGCTGGTGGACTTCGTGGCGCCGTTCTTCCCCAAGAAGACGGTCCCGAGGAAGTGACTTAACGCTCATCGGGTCAGGCGAGATTGGGATTGGCGGGTCCGGGGGTGCCGCGTACCTCTGACCGTTGCGTATGCCCAAGACACACTCTGACATCGGACTCATCGGACTGGCGGTGATGGGTCAGAACCTCGCGCTGAACATCGCCGACCACGGCTTCCAGATTTCGGTCTACAATCGCACGACCGAGAAGACGGATGCCTTCGTGGCGCAGAACCCGAACACGCCGGGTGGCGTGGTCGGCACGCGCACGCTGGAGGAATTCGTCCGCTCGCTCGCCCGTCCCCGCAAGATGATCATCCTTGTGCAGGCCGGTCGGGCCACGGACGCGGTGATCGACGGGCTGGTGCCGCTGCTGGAGAAGGGCGACATCATCATCGACGGCGGCAACGCGCTCTGGACGGACACGATCCGTCGGGAGAAGGCGCTGCGCGAGAAGGGGCTCCGCTTCATCGGCTCCGGCGTCTCGGGTGGCGAGGAGGGCGCGCGCTTCGGCCCGTCGCTCATGCCGGGTGGCGAGCATGCGGCGTGGCTGGAACTGAAGCCGATCTGGGAGGCGGTGGCGGCGAAGGTCGACGCGAAGACCGGCCGGCCGATCCCGGGTGCCCTGCCGGGCAAGCCGGTCACGGGCGGCGTGCCATGCACGACCTACATCGGCGAGAACGGTGCCGGCCACTACGTGAAGATGGTCCACAACGGCATCGAGTACGGCGACATGCAGATGATCTGTGAGGCCTACGCGCTGATGAACGGCCTGCTCGGGCTGAAGCCGGCGGAGATGGGCGGGATCTTCAGCGAATGGAACCGCGGCGCCCTCGACTCCTTCCTGATCGAGATCACGGCCGACATCCTCAAGCAGCGCGATCCCCAGACGAAGCGAAAGGCCTTTGTCGACGTGGTGCTCGACACCGCGGGCCAGAAGGGCACGGGCAAGTGGACCTCGACCAACGCCCTCGACATGGGCGTGCCGGCGCCGACGATCGCGGAGGCGGTCTTCGCCCGCTGCATCAGCGCGATCAAGGACGAGCGCGTCGCGGCCTCCAAGATCCTCAAGGGCCCGGGCCGCAAGTACCGGGGTTCGAAGAAGGCCCTCGTCGCCGCGATCCACGACGCCCTCTACTGCTCCAAGATCTGCTCGTACGCCCAGGGCTTCCAACTCATGCGCACGGCGCAGTCGGAGTTCGGCTGGAAGCTGAACTTCGGCGAGATCGCCCAGATCTTCCGCGGCGGCTGCATCATCCGCGCCGCCTTCCTCCAGAAGATCACCGAGGCCTACGCGCGCAACCCGAACCTCGCCAACCTCCTGCTCGATCCGTACTTCAACCGCACGATCAAGAAGGCGCAGCAGAACTGGCGCAAGGTCGTCTCCCTCGCCGCCGAGCACGGCGTGCCGGCGCCGACGTTCGCGTCGGCGTTGTCGTACTACGACAGCTACCGCTCCGCCCGCCTCCCGGCGAACCTGCTCCAGGCCCAGCGCGACTACTTCGGCGCCCACACGTACGAGCGCGTCGACACGCCGCGCGGGAAGTTCTTCCACATCGACTGGCCCGAGCCGACCCGCCCGCAGCTGCCGGCGTAGGCGTAGGCGGGAACCGCCACACCGGGAGGCGGCAGGACGCCCGCTAGGCCGCACGCGCGGCCGACCACGGGCGGGCACTCAGGGACGGGGTAATCCGCCCTTCCCGAGGCTTGCGTGCGGACGAGACCCCATCGGACCATCACGCACCCCGTCCACGCCCCACCCCGCATGCGCCGCCTCTCCTTCCTCCAGCTTCTTTCGCTCGGATTCGTCGTCGCTCTTGGCCTCGCCAGTCCCGTCTCCGCCCGCGCCGCCCCGGATCCACGCCCGGCTCCGATTCCGCACCGCACCCTCGTCCTCGGCGACAGCATCACCCAGAACGGGCGGTACGTCTCGTTCCTCGAGTATTTCCTGCACCAGAGTGGTCAGGCCGGGACGTGGGACGTGATCAGCATCGGCCTCAGCGGGGAGACGGTGTCCGCCCTCTCGGAGGCCGACCACCCCTTGCCTCGTCCGTGCGTCCTCGACCGCCTCGACGCCGCCCTGACGGCGGTCCGCCCGGAGCGGGTGCTCGCCTGCTACGGGATCAACGACGGGATCTACCATCCTTCCTCTCCGGAACGCCGCGCCGCCTACGTCCGCGGGCTCACCACCCTGCGCGATCGCGTGCGGGCGGCCGGGGCCACGCTCGTCCTGATCACGCCTCCGCTCTTTGATCCTCTGCCGATCGCGGCGCGTCTCGCGAAACCCGACGCGACGAGCTTCGGGTACCGGACTCCGTTCGCCGACTACGATGCGGTGCTGACCGAATTCGCGGAGGAGGCCCTGCGACTGCGGGGTCCGGGAGTCGAGGTGATCGATCTCCATCGCGACATGGTCCGCGAGCTCGTTGCGCGCCGCCGCGCGGATCCCGCCTTCACGTTCAGCAGCGACGGGGTTCACCCCGGCTCGCTCGGCCATCTCGTGATGGCCCGCATCATCGCCCAGGGTCTCGGCCTGAGCGTCGCGTCCGCGACGGCCGAGGATGAGCTCCGGCGCATCGAGGCCGATCCCCGCTTCACGCTGATCCACCAGCGCCGCGCCCTGCGCTCGGAGGCGTGGCTGCCGTTCGTCGGCTACACCCGCGACCGCAGCTTCAAGTCTCCCTCCGTCACCGCGGCCGAGGATGTGGTCGCGCGGCTGCGCGACGACCTCGCGCGCCTCGGCCAGCCCTGACGCAGCCCTCTCACGACCGTGCACCTCGTCTTCCTCCACGGCTGGAGCGTCGCCGACACCTCCACCTACGGACGCCTGCCCTAGATCCTCGCCGCCCGCGCCGCCGCCGCCGGAATCACCCTTCAGCTCACCCACGTCCACCTCGGCCGCTACATCAGCTTCCGGAACGAGGTGCGGATGGACGATCTCGTGCGCGCCCTCGATCACGCGCTCAAGGAACTCCTCGGCAACACCCTGCCTTCGTTCGCGTGCGTGACGCACTCCACCGGCGGCGTCCTCATGCGGTAGTGGGTCGAGGCGTACTACGGCGCGGCCCGGCTCGCCGCCTGCCCGCTGACCCGCCTGATCATGCTCGCGCCGCCCAACCACGGCTCAGCGCTCGCGCTCCTCGGCAGCGGGCGCATCAGCCGCCTGCGCTCGTGGTTCCAGGGCGTGGAGCCGGGTGACGGCGTGCTGCGGTGGCTGGAACTGGGAAGCGACGAGGCGCGCCTCCTCAACCGCGCCTGGCTCGACTATCCGGCACCCGACGCGGCCGTGCCATTCCGGACCTTCGTGCTCAGCGGCGAGACGATCGATTCGAAGCTGTACGATTACCTCAACAGCTACACCGCCGAGGCCGGCTCCGACGGCGTGGTCCGGCTCGCCAGTGCGAGCCTCGATCACCGTTGGATCGAGTTGCGGCAGTCGGACGCCAAGGTACCCATGTGCGGCGCCACCGGCGAGGCCCGCCTGCTGGAGTCCACCGGTCCGCTGCGCCTCTCGCCACGCGGGGCGTTCCTCATCGTCGCGGACGCAGCCCATTCGGGCTCGACCAAGGGCATCCTCGAGAGCCCGACCCCCGACAACGCCGGCCAGAAGCCAGTCGTCGCCGCCATCCTCACCGCCCTCTCACTCGGTGCCTCGCCACGCGCCTACACCACCCTGACGACGGCGTGGGCGAGCGAGAACGAGGCGAGGCAGGCGGGAAGTGGACGGAAGCGGCGTTTCTTCCAACTCATCGTCCGCGTGGCGGATGACCGCGGCACAGCGGTGACCGACTTCGATCTGATCCTGCTGGCCGGGACCCGCTATGATCCGGAGGCGTTTCCCCGCGGCTTCGTCATCGACAAGCAGGTGAACCGGCGCTCCCCCCAGACAATCACGTTCTACCTCGACTTCGACGCGGTATGCGCCAAGCGCGGCGCCCGCTTCGGCTTCCGCGTCGTGGCGCGCCCCAGTTCCGGCTTCGCCCGCCACGAACCGGCGGAATTCCGGCTCGGCGACGAGCCGCCGGACCGCTACCTCGCGCCCAACAGCACGTGCTACGTGGACGTCACGCTCCGCCGCGTCGTGGACCGCCAGACGGCGCGCTTCGATCCCGCCACCGCCGGACCGCGCGACTTCCGCACGCAGCAGCCCGAGGGAACACCCGTGCCGTAGCCACTCGCCGGTTGACCCCGCCGCCACGGCACGTGAGAGTCATCGGCGTCCGCGCGACCAACCCCGCTCGCCGGACCGGCTGCCGCCGCGCCGTTTGCGAGCGGCTTCCGTCCGCCTGAGCTTCCGCCGCCGCCACCCCACGCCCTTCGTCCATGCCTCTCCGCTCCGTCGCCGCACTCGCGCTGTCCATGGCCTCGCTCCCCCTCGGCCTCTCCGTCTCCCTCGCCGCCGCGTCCCCGGCGCCCCGCGCGCTTCCGGAGGGCGAGCGGCCGGCCGACGCGCGTCTTGCGCCGCTGAAGGACCTCGACGGCTACTTCCCCTTCCAACCGCCCGCGAGCCGCGAAGCCTGGAACACGCGCGCCGAGGCCGTGCGCCGCCGCATCCTCGTGTCGCAGGGCCTCTGGCCGATGCCGACCCGCGCTCCGCTCACGCCGGTGATCCACGGTCGGATCGAGCGCGAAGACTACACGATCGAGAAGGTCTACTTCGAGAGCGCCCCGGGCTTCTTCGTCACCGGCAACCTCTACCGTCCCAAGACCCCGCGCGGCCGCGTGCCCGCCGTGCTCTTCGCGCACGGCCACTGGAAGGACGCACGGCTCTCGTTCGAGACGGACGCGAAGCTCCGCGCCGAGATCGCGTCGGGTCAGGAACGCTTCGAGCAGGGAGGCCGGAGCCGCTTCCAGTCGCTCTGCGTGCAGCTGGCGCGGATGGGCTGCGTGGTCTGGCAGTGGGACATGCTGAGCGACTCGGATTCGGTGCAGTTCTCCGCCGACGTGATTCACCTCTTCAAGCACCAGCGGCCGGAGATGAACGATCCCGCGGCCTGGGGCCTCTTCTCGCCGCCGGCCGAGGCGCGGCTGCAGAGCGTGATGGGACTGCAGACCTGGAATGCGGTCCGCTCGCTCGATTTCGTGCTCACGCTGCCGGAAGTCGATCCCGCCCGCGTCGCGATCACCGGCGCGAGCGGCGGTGGCACGCAGACGATGCTCCTCGCCGCGATTGATCCGCGCATCGCTCTCTCCTATCCCGCCGTGATGGTGAGCACGGCGATGCAGGGTGGCTGCACCTGCGAGAACGCCTCCCTCCTCCGCGTCGGCACCGGCAACGTCGAGTTCGCGGCGCTGTTCGCGCCCAAGCCGCAAGGCATGACCACGGCGAACGACTGGACGATCGAGATGGCGAAGAAAGGATTCCCGGAGCTCCGCCAACTCTATGGCGTCCTCGGCGCGCCGGAGGCGGTGATGCTGCACCGCGGCGAGCACTTCCCCCACAATTACAACGCCGTCTCGCGCTCGGCGTTCTACACCTGGCTGAACCGCCACTTCGGGCTCGGCTTCACCGAGCCGGTGATCGAGCGCGACTACACACCGCTCACCCGCGAGCAGCTCACCGTGTGGGGCGAGGGGCACCCGGCGCCCAAGGCCGCGGACCCCGACTTCGAGCGCCGGCTCCTGCACTGGTTCGCGGACGACGCTGAAGGCCAGCTCCGCTCCCTGCTCTCGCGCCCGGACCGCTTCCGCGAGGTCGCGGGGGCGGCGGTGGAGGTCATGATCGGCCGCACCCCGGCGGAGACGGGAGACGTCGTCTGGAGTCCGAAGACCTCCCGCGACACGGCGGGTCACCGCGAAGCAACCGGCCTCGTGCGCAACCTGACCCACGGCGAGGAACTCCCGGTGATCTGGCTGCGACCGAGCCCCGCAACACCGGTCCGCCGGACCGTGCTCTGGCTCGCTGATGCGGGCAAGGCGTCGCTCTACGCGGCCGATGGCACCCTGCTCGCGGCGGTGCAGCGCCTGCTCGACGCCGGGTGCGCGGTGATCGGCGCCGATCTGCTCTGGCAGGGCGAATTCCTCGCCGCCGGGGAAACCTTCACGCAGACCCCGAAAGTCGCGAGCCCGCGGGAGTTCGCCGGCTACACGCTCGGCTACAATGCGTCCGTCGCCGCCCAGCGCACCCATGACCTCTTCACGCTCCTCGCCGCGGCGCGCGCGGAAGGCCAGCCGGTGGACGTCGCCGCCTTCGGTTCGCTCGCCCCGGTCGCCGCGGCGGCCCGCGCGCTGGCGGGGCCACAGATTGCCCGCGCCGCGCTCTCGACCGGCGGATTCCGGTTCGCGCAGCTGCGGGATTTCCGCGATCCCCGCTTCCTGCCCGGCGGCGCGAAGTACCTCGATCTGCCCGGGCTCCTCGCGCTCGCGGTTCCGCAGCCCCTCTGGCTCGCCGGCGAGGCCAGCGGTCCATCGCTTCTCGGCGACGTCTATCGCCTTTCGGAAAACCCGCGACAGCTGCAGGTGTTCCGCGGCGCAGCCGGAGATGAGGCGCTCGCCGCGGCCGAGTGGCTGGCCGCGCGGTAGGGCACGGCCCCGGACAACTCAACTCACGTCCCGCGCGCAAAGCGGGACGGCGAGAACAGGCCGATGTCGAGACGTGAGCGGCCGTCCACGACCAGCTGGGCGAGGATCTCGCCGACGACGCTGCAGAACTTGAAGCCGTGCCCGGAGAACCCGCAGGCCACCGTCACCCGCGGGCTCGCGGGATGCGGTGCGATCACGAAGTGCTTGTCCGGAGTGTTCGTGTACAGGCAGGTTACGCCCTGGAGCAGCGGTCCGAGCAACGCCGGGAGCAGGGGCTTGATCGCCTGGCGCATCAGCGCGATCTCCCGGGGACGCAGCACGCGGTCGACCGAATCCGGGTCGCAGGGCTCGACCTCCGGCGCACGGTAGAACGCCACCTTCACACCGCCGTATGGTCCGTCGATCGCCGGGAATCCGTAGGGCGAGGCTCCGTCCGGGGTCTCCCAGATGAAGATCGGGAAGTGGCCGAACCGGAACGGCTCGATGCCGCCTTCGGGTTGGAACCAGTACAGGACCTGCCGCTCCACCTCGAGCGGCACGCCGAGGTTCGCCAGCACGCTCGGCGCCCAGGGGCCGGGACAAATCACGAGGCGCTCCGCCTCGTAGGTGCCGCGCGCGGTCCGGACCCTCACCCCGTCCGCTGTCTCTTCCCACGCCAGCGCCGGCTCCTCGAAGTGCAGCTCCGCGCCCAGCGCCGCCGCACGGTCGAGGTGGGCCTGCACCGCGGCCTCCGTGCGCACAAAACCCGCCGCCCGCTCGTACAGCGCCACGGTGCCCGCCGGCGGATGGAAGGCCGGGAAGCGGCGCCGGATGTCCGCCGCCGTGAGCTCCTCGTGCGGGAGCCCGTGCAACCGCGCGCTGCGTAGACTGCCCGTCACCACGGCGCTGGAGGGCTGGCCCATCATCAGGCCGCCCACCTCGTGCAGGAGGTCGACGCCCGTCTCCCGCGACAGCTCGCGCCAGAGTTCGTAGGCGCGCAGCAGCAGGGGTACGTAGGCAGGATCCTCGTAGTAGCTCTGCCGGATCACCCGCGTCCGGCCATGGCTCGCCCCCCGGTCGTGCGGCGCGGTGTAACGCTCCAATCCGAGTACGCGGCGTCCACGGCGCGCCAGATGGCACGCCGCCGCGCTGCCCATTCCTCCCAAGCCGAGAACGATGACGTCGGTTCGCATGGCGCACGGCCGCGTGGCGGCCGCGCGCCATCCCTAGGCCGGCGCAGACCCGCTGTCCACGCCGGACCGCGTCAACGCCTACATTCCCGGCGCCGAGTAGTAGGGCTCGTACAGTGGTTCGAGCTTCCGGTAGTGCGGCTGGAGGAAGGTCACGAGGTCGATCAAGTGCATCACCGTGAGCTTGTCGTTCACCGACGGCATCGGCGAGACGGTCGCCTTCTCCGCGCGTTCGCGGGGCATCTTCGGCGACAGCTCGAACGACGGGTGCACGATCGCGGTGAGGAGCTGGCCGTAGGTCTTCACCCGCGCCACCTCGCCGCCGATGACCACCACCCGGTCCGCCGCAGCGGTCGGCGCCGGCAGCGCCGGCAGGCCATCCACGCGGTGGCAGGCGGTGCACTTCATCGCCACGAACACCTGTTCTCCGCGCTGGGCGCTGCCCTCCGGCAGCACGAAACCCCGCATCGACTTCGGTCCCCGATCACAGCCAGTCGCCAGCAAGGCGACGATTCCGAGTCCCAACCCCATCACTCTGCGCATGGTCGCATTCATGGTGTTTCCTTTCCCTGCGTGTTCACCGCCAAGACGGCGGTGTCGTTTCTCTTCGGACTCAGTCGGGGGCCTCTCACCCCGCTGGGCAAATCCGAAGATCCAGACACCTCCCCCGCGGGAACGGCTCCACGATACTCCGATTCCCAGCCGCCGCTGCGCGGCGTTTGTCCATTGCTGCGCGCCAAAAGCCTCCGGCATCATCCCCGTGAGCGCCGAAGCGGAGGAGCCCGCAATCAGGCGGCCTCACCGACGAAGCGATGGGCGAGGTCGACGGCGGTGCCAGCGTCAGCCGCATCGCCATCAGCCCCGATCTCGTCGGCGAGGTCCGGAATGATCCTCGCCGCGTTCCGCGACGCCTCAGCGGGCGTCGTAGACCTCGAGCAGGGCCTCGCCGACCGTGCCGGCGCCGAACACTTGGATGATGTAGGCGGCGCCGCCAGTAAGGCTGAGCCGGACCGCGGCCGACTTGCTGTCGCCCTCCAGGGGGAAGGCTCCGGCCGCCGCCAGATCGGCCGCCGAGACGGCCTGCATCCAGTCGTCGTTGTCCGCCGCCTTGAGGCCGTTCCGGTAGACCTCGAGGCGCGGATCCGCGGCGGCACCCGTGATGCCGAAGGCGGAAAGTCTGGGGCCGACCGCACGGATCAGGACGGGATGGGCGCCCTGACCCAGGACCACGAAGCCAGCGATGAGCCGGTCTCCCGCGCCGCCCACGCGGCCGCGCGTCGAGAGATTGCGCAGACTCGCGCCCAGGCCGGCACCATACACCTCCACCACCACATCACCGGAGGAACGGGCCGCGACGTTCAGGGAGTGCGCGCCCGTCAGCGGACGCAGGATGACGGAGTCGCGGCTGCCGGCCGGCAGCGCGAACGCGCCCACCGAGGCCGTCGTCGCCAACAGCTCCGGCGTCGAAACCCAGTCCTCGTTGGATTCGAGCAAACGGGTCGACGAATACAGGAAGAGCAGCGGATCAGCGAGCGTGCCGCCCACGCCGAATTGGCCGAGACCCGGCCCGACCGCACGCATCAGGACCGAGTTCGCTCCGGTCGCCGAAAAACCCACGATCATGGCCTGACCCGCCGCCACCGTCGCCCGCACCGAACCGTTGACCACCCGCGTGGTCGTCGGTTGGACCTCCAGCACCGCCAGCGACCCGCTGATGGACGGCTCCACGCCTTCGTAGCCCACGAGCAGCAAGGGCTTGCCGGTCGGGCTGTCGGCCGCGGAGACGAAGACGATCGTCTCCGGCGAGACATACTGCGTCCCGGTCACGACCTTCACGCCGTCGACGATGTTGAAGTAGCCGACGATGGAGACCCGGGAGAGGTCGGTGATGTCGAACTGGAAGATCCCGTTCTGCCGCTCCGCGCCCACGAACACGTAATGGCGGCCGTCAATCTGGCCGTAGGCGAGGGCCTCGGGCTCCGGACCCTTGTCGTCCGACCGTGTGTCGATCGCGGTCGTGGCGCCGTTGTTCATGTTGAACGTCAGCGGCGCGTTGGCCCGCACGAATTCCTCGATCATCGAGCCACTGTCGAACACGAGCCGGCCGTCCTCGTCCCAGAGCGTGAAGCTGCGCGTGCCAATCATCGTCGGCACCTCCACAAGGCTGTCGCTGTCGAGGTTGCCGTCGAACCGCGAAATCGTGAGGCGGCCGATCCCGGCCGAGTCGCTCAGGCTGCCGCTGAAGATCCGGTCATCGGCGCCGCCGGACACCGTATCCACCACGTTCGCCGCGCCGGCCCGCGCCACATCGCCGTCGTCCGTGCGGGCATCACCCTCGTTGGCCGTGGCAAGGAGTCGCCGCCCGCCATGCATGAAGGTCGCGATCGTGTCGGGCATCGGCAGGCCGGGCACGACGTCGTTGATGTTGATCGCCGCAAGGCCGCCGTTCGCCGGGTCCCGGTCCGAGGCGTCGATGCGCTGGGTGATCGTCCCGAGGGGCAGGATCGCCGAGATGCGCGGTGCCCCGCCGCCCTCCAACTCCACCACCGCCACCGCGTTGTTCTCCTGCAGCGTGACGTAGGCACGTTCGTTCGTGGTCGCCGAGAACTCCGGCTCGACATAGAGGTAGCGCTCGGCCGCCGGGATGCCGGCCACGTTGAAACGCAGGCCGTCGAGCGTCACGCCCGGAGCAAGGCCATCCCGGAAGTCCACGGTCGCCACCAACGGCGCACGCAGCTGGAGATCGGTGAGCGCGTTGAAGCCGGTGAGGTTGACGATGCTGATCGAGCCGGGGGCCTGAGCCGCACCCGCCGTGAACTCGCCTTCGTTCGCAACGATCAGGCGGCGGCCATCCAACGTGAAACGCACGGCATCGGGATGAAAGCCGACGTCGACCACGCGGAGGATCGCACCCGTGAGCACGTCGAAGAACGCCACCTTCCCCAGAACCGTGGTGTTGTCCTTCGGGATGATGCTGGCCACGCCGAACCCGCGACGCTGCGGATCCGCCGCGACGCTGCTGACCGAGAGCGTGGCACTGGCGCCAAAGATCGCATCGAAGTCCGCGACCGCCTCCAGCGCCAGCGCGCCGGAGGCACCCAGGGAGTAGATGTCGACCCGGTGGCTCACGCCCGAGGTCCGGGCCAGCGAGTTCGTGACGAGGATGCGATCCGGTCCCGACGCGACGTTGTAGTGGGCCACCACCTCGCCGCCCCCGGGAATCGAGACGCCGGACAGCAGCGAGAGCTCGGCCCGCACAGGAACCGAGCAGAGCAGCGTGAGAAGGAGAGCGAAGGTGAGCAGGCGGGGCGCGGTGTTCATGCGATGAGGTTCAATGCGGTCACACGCTCGTTGCACGACCGAGATTGTGAATTCCCCGCGACGATGTCACGCTCGCGCCTCTTTTGTGAATTTAGCCGACCCCGGCCCGGACTCCTGTTTCTCTGATCCCATGCAACGCCGCCGCTTCCTCGGCCAGCTCGCCGCCGGCGCCACCCTTGGCGCCTCCCTCGGCACCTCCGCCTCGCCCCTGCTCGCCGCCAGCGCCCCGCCGCCGGTCCGCCCGCGCCACCGCGTCCTCCGGGTCGCGCACCTCACGGACACGCACGTCTTCGGCGAGCGCGGCGCCGAGGCCGGGCTGACCGAGGCGCTGCGCCATGCGCAGGCGGCCAAGCCGGACTTCATCTTCTTCGGCGGCGATCTGATCATGGACGCCCTCGGCAAGGACAAGGACGGCACCCTCGCCCAGTGGGCGCTGTGGGACCGGGTCATCACGGCCGAGTTGCGCACGCCGCACCACACCTGCCTCGGCAATCACGACGTCTGGGGGTGGAAGCTGCGCGACGCCGCCGGGGTCGCCGCCGCGACAGACCCGCTCTTCGGCAAGGCGCTCGCCATGGAACGCCTCGCGCTGCGCGGCCGCTACTACTCCTTCAATCAGGCGGGCTGGCACTTCATCGTGCTGGATTCGATGCAGCGGGTCGAGGATCCAAAAATCGGATACACGGCCCGCCTCGACGACGTGCAGTTCGAGTGGCTGGTCCGCGACCTCGCCGCCACGCCCGCCGCCCTGCCGGTCTGCGTGCTGTCCCACATTCCCATCCTTTCCGCCTCCACGTTCTTCGACGGCGAAAACGAGAAGACCGGGAACTGGCAGGTGCCCGGGCAGTGGATGCACCTCGACGCGCGAAAGCTGAAGACGCTCTTCCGCCAGCATCCGAACGTGAAGGCGTGCCTCTCGGGGCACATCCACCTCGTCGACGAGGTGTCCTACCTCGGGGTCCGGTACTTCTGCAACGGCGCGGTCGCCGGCGGCTGGTGGAAGGGCTTGTACCAGGAGTTCGGACCGGCCTACGCCGTCGTCGATTTCCACGACGACGGCTCGGTCGGCAACCGCCTGGTGCACTACCGGCAGCCGCCGGGCGCGGCCGGCGCCTAGACGAGGGGTGTCTCGCCGGGAACCGGCACGGGACCGAAGACGCCCGGACCGGGCGCGGGGTTCTTCGGGAAGATGTCCAGCTTCGAGCCGTTGAGCAGCCAGCTCCACGAAATCTCCCGACCCGTGTACGCCGCCATGCGGCCCCCGATCGCGGTCAGCGTGCTCTCCGCGATGCGGATGCCGTCGTTGATCGGAGCGTTGGCCCGGATGCTCGTGATCAGGTCCGTGTGCTCCTGCACCATCGGGTCACCCGCCGCGCCAGTGTACTCGTAGGGCTTCGCACCCTTGATCCAGCGGCTCGGATCCGACGTGCCCTTCGTGCCCACGACGCGCTCGCCGACCCGGCCCATCGTCTTCGGGGCATGGCGGCAGAAGCTCGTGACACGGGAGCCGTTGGCGTACTCGAGCTCGACGGCGAAGTGATCCCAGATGTTGCCGGGAATGCTGCCGCGGTTCTGGCGGCCGCCCATGCCGGAGAACTTCACCGGGGGGCCGCCGTAGGCCCAGTTCATCACGTCGATGTTGTGAATGTGCTGCTCGACGATCTGGTCGCCGCACAGCCAGTCCCAGTGGTACCAGTTCCAGCACTGCCACTCGAAGTCCGTCAGGTCCGCCAGCCAGTCCTTCTTCTCGCGGAACCAAATGTTCTCGCTGTTCCAGTAGCACTGTCCGCCGACCAGCTCCCCGAGGTCACCGTCGTGGATGCGCTTCATGACCTCCTGGTAGCTAGCCTGGTGGCGGCGCTGCGTGCCGACTCCGACGCCAAGGTTCTTCTGCTTGGCCAGCCTCGAGGCCTCGATCACGGCGCGGGCTCCGACGGGGTCGACGGCCACGGGCTTCTCCATGAACACGTGCTTGCCTGCGGCGACTGCGGCGGCTAAGTGGCTCGGGCGGAATCCGGGCGGCGCCGCAAGGATCACGAGATCCACATCGGTCGCGAGCAGCTTCTGGTAGTTGTCGAAGCCGTGGAAGCATTTCTCCGCCGGCACCTTGAAGCGCTCGCGGAGGCGCTCGGTCTGCCGGGGAAAGAGGTCGGCGAGGGCGACGATCTCGACGCCGGGGGCGGCATCGAGGCAGTTCTTCGCCGCACCCGCACCGCGGCCACCGCAGCCGATGAGCCCGACCCGGATGCGGTCCGATCCGGTCGTGGCGCCGAACGCACGGGGCACGGCATGGGTCGCGAGGATGCCGGCACCGGCGGTGAGCGCGGACAGGCGGACAAACGATCGACGGGTGAGCGAGGTATCTTCGGGGATGTTCATGGCGTTTCGGGGATGAGACTGCGGGAGGAAGGCGGATGCGGCCGTGCGTCGGACGCGACGCGACGGGTGCGGCGCGGCTGGGTCAGGTCAGGCTAGGACGTCGGGGCGAGCGTCTCGGCGACGGGTACGCGGTACGCCTTGAGGGCCGGGATGATGCCGCCGAGCGCGCACAGCGCGATCATCGCCAACGGCGCGATCCACAGCACCGGATGCACCGCCAGCACGTCGATCGCCACGCCGGTCTGCGCCCGGATGATCCGCGCCACGCCAGCGAGCAGCGCACCGTAAACGATGGAGCCAGCCAGCGCGCCGAGCGCGCCGATGACGGCGGCCTCCGCGACCACCGCGGTGAAGATCGTGTGCCGTCGCGCGCCAAGGGCCCGCAGGATCGCGAGGTCGCGGCGCCGCGCACTCATCGAGGCATAAATGCTCGCCAGCACGCTGCCGGCCGCGACGAAGGCGACCAGGTACGCCACGAGCGCGAGCACGCGGTCAAACCACCCGATCTTGCCGAAGAGGTCCGCGATGATCGCTCCAACCGGATAGGCGAATGTCAGGCGGTTGCCCTGACGGTTGTACATCATGTCCAACATGAATCCGGCCTGCGGCGTCCTTAGCTGGAGCAGCACGGCGCTGAGGTCGGTCGCGAACTTGGGATCGTGTCCCTTCATGTTCTGGATCCCGGCAAGCGGGATCCACAGCACACGGTCGGCCGGGGTGTTCGTCGGCTCAAGGATGCCAACCACCGTGTAGGTCTCTTCGTGTTGGTTTGCGGGGTCGAAGACAAGTCCGTGGTAGGGCTGGAAGGTGTCACCCAGGCGCAAGCCGAGACGCTCGGCCGCGAACGAGCCCACCAGCGCCTCATGCGCCGCGCCGGCGAAGACGCGGCCGCCGGGCTGCACGGCGTAGCGCCGTCCGGGCGAGTACTCGACCTTCGTAAAGAGGTCCTCCAGCGTGCCGACGATCCGGTAGCCGCGGTAGTTGTCACCCACCGCCAGCGGGATCGCCGCCTTCACCGCAGGATGGCGGCGGATCTGCTCGAAGTCGGCGGACGAGATGTTACCGGGCGATGCCTCCAGGTGGAAGATCGCGTTGAGCACGAGTTGCAGCCGTGAGCCGCGGGCCCCGAGCACCGCGTCAAAGCCCGTGCTCGTCTCCACGAACGCACGCTGCGACTGCGCCTTCACCATCCAGACCACCATCAGGAGCCCCACCGCGAGCGCGATGCTGCCCGCCGTCACGAGCGTCGAGAGCGCGTGCTGCCGGAGGCTGCGGTAGAGGATGAGCGGCAGGGTCATGGCAACCGGGGTCTCACGCGGTCCCCGCAGCGGCGGGACGGTTCAGGTCGGCAAAGTCGCGGACATACGTGAACTGCCCCAGCACGTCCTGATCGTGGCTGACAAGCAGCAGCGCGGCCCTGGCCTCCGCGCACGCTTCGCGGATCAGCGCGAGTGCTTCCTGTCCGCGGCGGCGGTCGAGGTTGCCCGTGGGTTCGTCGGCGAGCACCAGCCGGGGCCGGTTGGCCAACGCGCGGGCCACCGCGACCCGCTGCTGCTGGCCGGTCGAGAGCTGGCGGGGAAAGTGATGCAGCCGGGCCCCCAGACCGACGCGTTCAAGCTGCGCCCGGGCGTGTCCCCGATCCATCCGCCCACTGCCAAAGCTCATTCCGAGCAACACGTTCTCCAGCACGGTGTAGCCCTGCAGGAGGTTGAAGGTCTGGAAGATGTAGCCGATCCGCTCCGCGCGCAGCCGATCCCGCGCGGCCTCGCCCAGCGCCGCCACGTCCACACCCTCGAAGTCGATCCGCCCCGCATCCGCCGCGAGCAGGCCCGCGATGAGATGCAGGAAGGTGGTCTTCCCCGACCCGCTCTCGCCCCGCAGGGCGAGTTGCTGGCCGGCCGCCAGCTCGAACCGGGCCACCCGCACGATCTCCACCGGCTGCCCACCCGCCTCAGGCGAGGGAAAGGACTTCCGGAGATCGGTGATCGTCAGCACGGGGTAGCGCAGGCTTGGGGAACCACCCTACTGTACTCAGTTTTTCGCGGATTTCTTGGAGGATTTTCGGGCCGGGCGCTTGGAGTCGTCACCCTCCGCCCCAGACTCCTCCGCAGACGAGGACTTGCGCTTCGCCTTCGCCTTGGCGTGAAGGCGAAGGACACCGTCCTTGGCCCCCTTCTCCAGCCAGAGCTGCTCGTCCGCCAAATCCACCGGCTCCGACTTGTCGCCGTCCGCTGCGGGCGCGGAAAGGCCGTTCGCCGCCAGCGCCGCGAGCAGGTCGGACTCGCTGCCACCGGTCGCGCCCGCCAACTCGGCGACCGACGCCGAGGCGCCGCCACGCGGTTTCGCCTCAAGCCGGGCGCGCAGGCCGGAAAGCAAGGTCCCTCCGGTCGCACCTTCGCCGGCCGGCAACGCCGGAACGGACGCGGTTCCGGACGAGGACGCGGGCTCCAAAGCCGTCGCCGAGTCCGCCACCGGCCCGGAAGGCGCTGCGGAGGCAGCGGCCGATCCGGCAGCGGGTTCGGAGGGTGACGGGGCCGCCGGAGCCGACTCGAGTTGCGGCGCCGGGACCGTTGATGCTGACGCTGACGTTGCCGCAGACCCGGCGGGCGCAGACGTCGACGCATGCTCGGAATCCGAAGGGAGCACGGAAGCCGACCCCAACGCGGAGGCTGGGGCTGATGCTGGCTCCGAAGCGGAGGCGGCGGCCGCCGCCCGGTCGCGTTCGCTGCGCTTGCGGCCATTGATCCAGAGGCCGCCACGGCCATCCTGATTCAGCCAGTACGCCCAGTTGCCCACGTCGAGCGCCGCCGGCTTGTCGTTCGGACCGGTCGGCAGGATGAAGCCAACGCCCACCAGGGTGGCGGTGAACTCCGGTTCGCTCTGCCGGAGGGCGCGGGAAAGGAAGGGAATGCTGCCGGAGACACCAGGGCTGCGGCGATTGCGGCGCATGAGCGGGCGGAGGCGGCGGAGCAGGTCCGCGGCCGGACCGGTGGCCTCGGGCTCCGGGTTGGTGTCCGGCGCGTCGTCGGCCTCGCCGCCGCCGGCCGGGGTCGAGCCGGCGGGTTCCCCGGACTCAGCCGAAGCCGCCGGAGCAGCATCGGTGACGGGACGCGCCGTCGGCTCGGCCGCCGAGGACGCCGCGGCGGGCGCGGCGTCGGTCCGGGCGCGGCGCCCGCCTTCGTCCGTCCGCCCACTGCGGTCGTCCGCCGGGCGCTCCGGCGCCGCAACCGGCTGCCCCTTCACGGTGCGGAACACCGGGCGGGGCTTCTCCTTCGTGTTGATGAAGAGTTGGTGGTGACGATTGACGTTCACCCAGTACAGGTCGCCGTCGTACTCAAGGTAGACGGGATCATCGTCCTCGCGCTCCGGAATCACGAAGTCGCACTCGCGCAGGGCCGTGACCACCTCGCCCAGGGTGAGGTCGATCTTGTTCGCAAGGTAGTCGACCGCGAGCGACATGCCCGGTCCGCGCTGGTTGCGGCGCATGTGGGGGCGGATGAACTCAAAGAAGCTCGGCAGTTCCTGCTCCGACTCCAGCTTCTTCCACTCGTCATCCTCGTCGTCGGCCAGTTCCTCCGGATCCTGGTCGCGGTCCGTGTCGCGGAGGCGGCGCAGGCCGTCCTCTCCGGCCGCCGCCTCGCCAGCGAACGAGGCGGGCTTCTCCTCGACCACGGCGGACGAGGCACTCGCCTGGGCGGCTTGGAACTTGGCCGCGAACTCGGCCCGGAGCTTCTCCGCCTCGGCCTTGGCGGCCGACGCCGCCGCGTCCTCAAGCGTCCAGTCGCGCTGGGTGGTCCGCCGCGCGAGGCCGTGAAAGGCGAGCGGGTTGTCCGGTTGCGTGTGAAAGGCGATGATCTCCCACTCGTCCTTGCCGAGCTGGTTGAGATGCGTCTCCAGAAGCGCCGGGCTGCCAAAGCCGCCCCTGCCGCTGCTGATGATCTTATATTCCCAAAGGGCCATGTTGGATTTCCTGTCTGTTGTTGCCGCTGACCGACAAGGCATCCCAAATGCAGCTCGGGTTGCCGAGCCTAATCGTCGGCCGGAGCCCGCCCCCACCGGCCTTTCGGCCGCTCCGTCCTTTTCCCCATGCTCCGCCGCCTCGCCTCGCTCACCTTCGCCGCCACCGTACTCGCCATCGCCCCGTTCGTGCGGGCGGCGCCCGGGGGCGCCGATGCGACCTGGACCGTCCCGGCCCCCGCCGACGCGCGCGCCGCCGCCGTGCAGGTGCGGGTGGTCCCCGAGCGCACCGGCTGGACCTACGGCGTCGGCGAACCCGTGACGTTCCTCGTCTCCGTCATCGCCGACCAACAGCCCGTCGAAGGCGTGTCCGTCACCTACCGCGTGGGCCCGGAAATGCTGGACGCCGCACCGGTCACCACCCCGGTGCCCGCCGGGGGCCTCCGGATCGCCGGCGGCAGCCTCGCCCAACCCGGCTTCATCCGCTGCATCGTCACCGCCACCGTCGCCGGCCGCTCCTACCGCGGCGTCGCCACCGCCGGCGTTGCGCCGGGCGGGATTCAGCCGACCCAGACCGAGCCGGCGGATTTCGACGCGTTCTGGTCCGCGCAGAAGGCCCGGCTCGCGGAAATCCCGGTCGACGCGCGGCTGACCCCGCAGCCCGACCTCTCCACCGCCAAGGTGGAGGTCTTCCACGTCGGTCTCCAGAACGTCGGCGCGACGAGCAGCGCGACCAGCCGGATCTACGGCATCCTGTGCGTGCCCCGCGGACCCGGTCCGTTCCCGGCCCTCCTGAACGTGCCCGGCGCCGGCGTGCGCCCCTACCGCGGGCTCGTCGACCTTGCTGAACGCGGGTTCATCACCCTGCAGATCGGCATTCACGGCATCCCGGTCAACCTGCCGCAGGAGCTTTACGATCAGCTCGGGGCGGCCGCGCTGAATGGCTACAACGTGTACAACCTCGATTTACGCGAGCGCTATTACTACCGGCGCGTCTACCTCGGCTGCCTGCGCGCCAATGATTACCTCGTCTCCCATCCGGCCTGGGACCGGCGCACGCTCATCGTCATCGGCGGCAGCCAGGGCGGGCAGCTCTCCATCACCACCGCGGCCCTCGACCCCCGCGTCACCGCCCTCGCCGCCAACTACCCCGCGTACTCCGACGTCACCGGCTACCTCCACGGGCGCGCCGGCGGTTGGCCGCACATGATGCGGTCGGAGGGCGGGATGCCCTCCCCCCACGACACGCCGGCGAAACGGGCGACGACCGCCTACTACGACGCGGTGAACTTCGCCCGGCGGCTGCGCGTGCCGGGCTTCTACTCGTGGGGCTACAACGACGAGACCTGCCCCCCCACCTCGCTCTACGCCGCCTACAACGTCATCACCGCCCCCAAGCATCTCCTGCTCGCCATCGAGACCGGGCACAACGTCACGCCCGAGCAGACTCAGGCCATCCAGCAGTGGGTGGCCGCCCTGGCTGGCTTGAAGTGACGCGCCCTCGGAACGGGTTTCGTCCGGATCGTTTTTCCCCGCCTTCATGCACCTTGACCGTACCCGCCTTGAAACGCTGCGCGAAACCTACCGCCACGGGCTCCTCGGGAGCACGATCCCCTTCTGGCTGAAGCACGGAGCCGACCGCGAACACGGCGGCATCCTGACGGCGCTGTCCGAGGACGGCACGGTGATCGACACCGACAAGGCCGTGTGGCTCCAGGGCCGCGCGGCGTGGATGTTCGCGACCCTGCACCGCACCCACGGTCCCAATCCGGCGTGGCTGGAGATGTCGCGCAGCTGCCTCCAGTTCATCCGCGACCACTGCCGCGGACCCGGCGGCAAGCTCTACTTCACGGTGACGCGCGATGGTCGCCCGCTGCGGATGCGGCGCTACGTCTACAGCGAGTGCTTCGCGACCATCGCCGCGGCCGCCTACGCCGTCGCCACCGGTGAGGAGGCCGCGCGCGCCGAGGCGCTGGCGTTCTTCGACACCTACCTCCACCACAGCTTCACCCCGGGCGTCATGCCGCCGAAGTCCGATCCGCAGACCCGCCCGATGAAGGGCGTGGCGCCGCTGATGATCGCGATCGTCACGGCCCAGGAGGTGCGCTCCCTCCTCGGCGACGTCCGGGTGCGCGGCCGCACGTGCACCGAGTGGATCGACGCGTCGATCGCGGAGATCGAGCGGGACTTCTACAAGCCGGACCTCGGCGCGCTGATGGAGGCGGTCGCCCCGGATGGGGCAATCGTCGATCACTTCGACGGCCGGACGCTCAACCCCGGCCATGCGATCGAGTGCGCGTGGTTCATCCTGCACGAGGCGAAACTGCGCGGCAACGACGCGCGGCTGCGCCAGCTGGGCCTCGCCATCCTCGACTGCATGTGGGCGCGCGGCTGGGACCGGGAGTTCGGGGGGCTGCTCTACTTCACCGATCTCCGCGGACTGCCGGTGCAGGAGTACTGGGCGGAGATGAAGTTCTGGTGGCCGCACAACGAGGCCGAAATCGCCACGCTGCTCGCCTACCAGCTCACCGGCGACGCCAAGTACGCCGCCTGGCACGAGCAGGTCCACACGTGGTCACACCGCGTCTTCGCCGATCCCGTGCACGGCGAGTGGTTCGGCTACGCGCACCGCGACGGGCGGATTTCGACGCGGCTGAAGGGCAACCTGTGGAAGGGCTGCTTCCACCTGCCGCGCATGCAGTGGTACTGCCTGCGCCTGACCGAGGAGTTGCTCGCGCCACCCGCGCCGTCCACCTGACCCGCCACCCCGGCCGCCTCTTCCTCCCCTCCCATGCATTCGTCCCGCCCCCGTTCGTTCTCCCGCCGACGCTTCGTCGGTTCGCTCCTCGCCGGCGGCGCCGGTGCCGCCGTGCTCCGGGCCGGTGCCGCGCCGACCGCAGACCCCGCAGCGGCCGCGTCCGCCGACTGGGTCGGGGCCGCGCGCGCGCAGATTCCGGCGCTGTCAAACTGCCTTTACTTCCAGTCCGGCGGGTACGGTCCCTCGCCGCGGCGGGTGATGAACGCCGTGAAGGCGGCGCTGGACCTGCAGAACGAGGCACCGGCCGATCCGAAGATCAACGCGCAGATCACAGACTTGGAGAATGACTGCCGGAACCGCATCGCCCATCTCACCGGGGCCGACCCGGCCGAGGTCACCCTGACCAGCAACACCACCACCGGCCTCAACATCGTGCTCTGGTCGATCGACTGGCGGCCCGGCGACGAGATCCTCATCGGCGACGAAGAGCATCCCGCCATGCTCATGCCCGTCTACAACCTCGAGCGGCGCTTCGGCGTGCGGCGGCGCGTGGTCCCGGTCGGCGATCCCACGCGAGTCGTGGCGGAGGTGCTCTCCCGTCTCACGCCCACCACCCGCCTCGTCGCCCTCAGCCACGTCTCCCGCGGCAGCGGCCGGACCGTGCCGGGTCGCGAGCTCGCCGCCGCACTGCGCGCCCGCAACTTCCGACTGCTGCTGGACGGCGCCCAGGGGCCCGGCAACGTGCGGGTCAATTTCCACGAGATCGGCTGCGACTACTACAGCCTGTGCGGACACAAGTGGCTGCTCGGACCCAAGGGCACCGGGGCCCTGCTCACGCGGCGGGACGCCTTGGAAGCGACGCCGGTTTCCTGGACCGGCTCCCGCGCGCAGGCCACCTTCGACGAAGTGGGCAACTTCACATGGCTTCCCGATTCGCGACGCTACGAGTTCGCCACCCGCAACAGCGCCGGGTTCGCCGGACTGGCGGATTCACTCGCCTGGCTCGAGGGGCTGGGCTGGGACCGCATCCACGCGCGGATCGTTGAGCTCGCTGGCTTCGCCACCCAGGCCGTGCAGGCAAGCAAGCATCTCACGATGACCTCCCCCACCGCCGCCGACGCCCGCAATGGCATCGTCGTGCTCCGGTTGCCCGCCGCCTGCAAGGCCGCGGCCGCCTATGAGACGCTGCATCAGGAAAATCGCATGCTGCTGTCGCCCGTCACTCATCCGCAGGACATCCGGCTCTCCGTCCACTTCTTCAATCTCCCGCAGGAGATCGCGGCCGTGGTCGACCGGCTCGACCGCTACGCCGCCGCGGCCGTGGCCAAGGCCTAGACGAGGGATCCGGTCGCTCCGCGCGACCGGGCCGTTCCTTGCGGGCGCACTGACGCCGGGCGGGGCGGAGTCCAGCGGGGCATCCAGCGGAAGCGCCAGGGCTTGGCCGCCCACTCCGGCCCGGCGTACGCCACGCCAATCCGCGGACCCGCTTCAATCTCGCCGGGCGGAATCGGCCGCGCGGTCTCGTCCTCCTCGATCCATGCCGCGATCCGACCCCGCTCGGCGCGATCGACGCGGCCTCCGTTTAGCGATCGGTCCACGCCCAAGACGCGCGTCACGCGACCCGGCCCGCTCCATCCTTCGATGCCGCGGATCAGCACCGCCGCCGGCCACTCCGCCGGGCCGGTCACGAGGTTCAGCATCTCATGCACGCCGTAGCAGAGGTAGACGTACCACACGCCGCCCGGTCCGAACATCACCGCGTTGCGCGGCGTGCGCCCGCGGCTGGCGTGCGAAGCCCGGTCCTCCGGCCCGTGATAGGCTTCCGTTTCCGTGATCCGTCGCCGCAGGACCGCTCCGTCGACGCCGCGCACGCAGAGCCAGCAGCCGAGCAGGCGGTACGCGTGCCCCACCGTGTCACGATCGCTCCAAGCTTCTGCCTCGACTCGCCGTCCCATGTCATCGAACTAAGGACGATCCCTCCCGGGAGCAATCGCCCGCTGCCCTTCGTCGCCCCGCTCCTCGCGCCCCCCGTTCCTTGATTCCCCGTTCCTGGGATTACTCGCGTTCCTCGATCCTCGCGCAACCCAGGCTCGCCGCCCGTTTACCGCCCGCTCGCGATCGCCCCGCCCATCCTGCACGTCACGCCCACGGTTTCATCCTCCGCTTCGTCTTCCCCAGGTCCTCACTACTCCCATGTCCTCGATCTCCTCGCCCGCACCCGCATCCGTCTCGCCCGGCGCGCCGCCGGTCCGCACCGTGGCGATCGTCGGCGCCGGCTTGATCGGCTCCAGCTGGGCCGCCTTCTTCCTGGCCCATGGCTTCGATGTCGTGGCCACCGATCCGGCCCCGGGCGCAGAGGAACGGCTGCGGGCCTTCGTCGACCGCGTCTGGCCCACCCTTGAGACGCTCGGACTCACGCCTGGCGCCTCCCGCGATCGCCTGCGTTTCACGGCGGACCTCGCCGACGCGGTGCGCGGTGCCGACTTCATTCAGGAGAATGGTCCCGAGGTCCTCGCCGCCAAGCGGGCGCTGCTGCAGGCCGTCACCGCCGCAGCCCGCCCCGACACGATCATCGCCTCCAGCACGTCGGGCTTCACGATGAGCGCCCTTCAGGAGGGATGCACCCATCCGGAACGCTGCGTCATCGGTCATCCCTTCAACCCGCCGCACCTCCTGCCGCTCGTCGAGGTGGTCGGCGGCCAAGCCACCTCACCGGCGGTGGTCGACGCCGCGATGGCTTTCTACACCTCGCTCGGCAAGCGCGCGATCCGTCTCCACCGCGAGGTGCCGGGCCACGTGGCCAACCGCCTGCAGGCCGCGCTCTGGCGCGAGGCGGTCCATCTCGTCGCGGAGGGCGTGGCCAGCGTCACCGACGTCGACGCCGCGGTCACGGCCGGACCCGGCGCACGGTGGGCGCTGATGGGACCACACCTCATCCTCCACCTCGGCGGAGGGGCCGGCGGGATGCATCACTTCATGCATCACCTGTCCGGCCCATTCACCACGTGGTGGAAGGACCTCGGCAATCCGGAGCTCACGCCCGAGCTGCGCGAGCGACTCATCGCCGGCGTGCTGGAGGAGGCCGGGGGCCGCTCGATCGAAGCGCTCTCCGCGCAACGCGACGCCGGCCTGCTCGCGGTCCTGCGCTGCCCACAGCGCGAGGCCTAGCGGGCTGCCCGCTCGCTCGCTCGCTCGCGACCCCCGGCCGTGACCGCCGCGAGGAACGTCTCCATCGCATAGTCGGCCAGCTGCCCGCCCGGGCCGTCGGGGTTGAAGTCGAACGCGTGCACCGCCCACGGGAGCGCGAGGTAGGTGTGCGGCACGCGCGCCTCCGCCAGTCGCTGCGCGAGCCGTTCGCTCTGACGAAACCAAACGAGCGAATCTTTCCCGCCGTGCACGAGCAGGGTAGGCGGGACCTGCGGGTTGACCGCATGGTAGGCGCTCGCCTCATTGTAGGCGCGGGGCGCCTCATCCGGCGAGCCGCCGAGGAACTGGCGCATGAGCGCGAAGAAGTCGAGGATGCCTCCCGCGGGCGTGTTGCGCCACGCGAAGTGGAGGTCGTGCGGCGCGTAATACGCCACGACACCGCGGATGAAGGGCTGGCCCGGGCGGTAGCCCACCGCGGTGGCGAGCTGCCCGCCGGCACTGCGCCCGAACAGCACGACGCGATCCGGGTCGATGCCGAGTTCCGCCGCCCGCGAGCGCAGGAACGCTACGGCCGCGACCACGTCCTCCGCCGCCGCCGGCCACGAGTGCTGCGGCGCGAGCCGGTAGCTGATCGCGGCAACCGCGTAGCCGCGCGCCGCCAGGCGGTGATTCGCCGCGGCCAACTGGCTCCGATCCCCCCCATCCCAGCCACCGCCGTGGATCACGACGATGCAGGGTGCCGCGCCGCACCCGCCGGGCCTCGTCCCAACCGCGCGGTGGAAATCCAGCGGCAGCACGGCGGCTCCGCCGGTCGCACCGGCAGCGTCAGGACGCGGCACCGCCAGCGTCTCCACCGGCACGCGCCGCCGACGTCGCGGCCAGAAGAGCCGAGCCCACGAAAGGGGACGGCGGGCCGGAAGCGCCGCCTCACCCCACACGTCGCGCAGACGCGCCGGAAGCCGGAGCGAGATCCGCCACGCCAGCCACGCGGGACGCAGCAGAAGGAAGGTCGCCACCAGCAACAGGGCCAGTGGGATCCCGCGCTCCCAACCCAAAGCGTCACCCGTGGTCAGCAGCCCCAGCGCAAGCGCGCCACTCAGCGCCGCAAGAAAGTGTCCAAATTCCCCGACGAGGATCACCAGCTTCCAAGCCGGCAGGGTCGGCGGATGCGCCCACGTCAGCGCCGCCAGGCCGGTCAGGCCCGCCGCAAGCAGCGAAAAGGTCCACGATGCATCCACCCGCGCAGTCTCGCTCCTCTCCCCGCCGGGAGTCTAGCCGGACATTTCCAACACCGGTCGCCGGGGCTCAGCGCGTCGGCAGCGCGAACGTGAGATTGCCCCAGTAACTATCCCAGTCGTGCGCCGGATCGTCCGTCACGGGCACCATGTGCACCAGGCTCAGCATCCACTCGCCGGTCTTGCCGAGGCGGACTTCCGCGCGCCCGGCAGCATCCGTCCGCACTTCGTGCCGGGTGACGGACGCCGTGGAATCCGGGGACGCGCCCGGCCCCCGATGCCAGGCCCGAACCAACGCTCCCGCGAGGGGCTGCCCGTCGAACGTCACCTCGATCCCGAGGGCGTCGCCGACTTTCAACGCGAACGGGTCCACCAAGGGCACAATCTCCAACCGCTGGCCCGTTCTGACCGCGAGCGTTCGATCCGCTTCTTCTCCGACCCGGATCAACGTCTTGATGCATCGGCGGTAACGCTCCCGGCCCGGCTCGTCGCTCGTGCCCGCCGCCCGCCGCGCCGCAATCACGCCGTCCAGTCCCTCCTCCTGCAGATAGTGCGTGAATCGATCCCCCGGCAGAGTCAGCGACTTCGCGGCGCTGTCGAGGGCGAGCAACACGGTCCCCGCAACCGGGGCTTCCAATGCCAGGGCTTCCGGAGTCGGCGGTTCCCCGAGCCGGGGCATCAAATCCATCGTTCCCCGGGCGTCGTACCGCCGGACCGCCAAAACCAGGGTTGTATCCAAGGGCCGGGGGTCCCCGGCAAAGTCCATGCCGCAGCGGAGTGCCACACGCATCGTTCCGCCTGTCACGACAAAGTGGCTCGAAGGTTCAAACCAGAACTCATGCGCCACAAGCGACCCTGCTCCGACCAGCCACGCCAGCATCCCGGCTTTGATTCGCGAGATCATGTTTCCATTTCAACGCTACCCAATGACTCGCTCAACTCCATTCCGCCGCCGTTCCCGCAACGTGACGTCGGTTCGCACCCAGCATCCGCACCAGTCGCCGGATCGTCCGGTCATCCGGCGAGTTCGCTCGACACGTCCCGCGCCCTGACGTGATCTCCCTTGGTCCATGCGCCGTCTCGACCAGCTTCTGGCCAATCTCGGCTACTGCTCGCGCCGCGAGGCCCGTGACTTCCTCCGCGCGCACGGGGTGCGGGGGGGTGATGGTGCACGCCTGACCCAGCCCGCCCTCAAGGTCGAGGCCGCCACCGTTCGCATCGACGGCGAGCCGCTCGATCACCCGGACGGGCTCCTCCTGCTGCTGCACAAGCCACTCGGGCTGGTCTGCTCGCACGACCGCCGCGAGGGCCCGTCCGTCTACGATCTGCTGCCGCCGCGCTGGCAGCAGCGCAACCCGGGGATCACGTCCGTCGGCCGCCTCGACAAGGACACCTCCGGGCTGCTGCTCCTCACCGACCAGACCGCCCTCGTCCATCGGCTGACCTCCCCGCGCCACCACGTCGAGAAGCGCTACCGCGCCACCGTCGACCGCGATCTTCCTCCGGGCCTTGGGGAGGTATTCGCCGCGGGCACGCTTCACCTCGAGGGCGAGGACGCTCCGTGCCTCCCCGCGCGCTACGAGGCGCTCGGGCCGCGCGAGGCCTTCCTCACCCTCACCGAGGGCCGCTATCATCAGGTCCGGCGCATGTTCGCCGCCGCCGCCGGAGCGACCGTGCAGACGTTGCACCGCGACCGCTTCGGTCCATGGGGACTGGATGACCTGACGGCGGGTCAGTGGCGTATCCTCCCATTGGATACGTGGTCGGAAACCAGCACCCGGACGTGAGCATCGTGCGAACCGAGTCCGGCAAAGCGGCCGCGACGCCCTCCCCGCCCCCGGCCCCGCCGTCCGGACGCCCCGCGGCCGCCGGCGCCGCGCTCCGACGCGCCGGGCTGGCTCTGCTCGCGCTGGCGGCGGTCGTCCACGCGCAGCCGGCGGTCGAGCCCGCAACAGCGTCGGGTAACGGCAGGTCGGCAGCCGCGACGGTGACGGCCCTGCCGCAGGTGGTCGTCTCAGCCGCGCGGGCCCCCGTTCCGGTCGCGGAGCTCGCCGTCGCGGTGGACCTCTTCTCTCCGGCGCGCCTGCAGGCGTCGCCGGGACGCCCGGTGGATGCAGTGCTGCGCGAGTCGCCCGCCTTCAGTCTCTTCCGCCGGAGCGGCAGCCTCGTCGCCAATCCCACGGCGCAGGGCGTTTCGCTGCGCGGCGTGGGACCAAGCGGCGCGAGCCGTTCGCTCGTGCTGCTCGACGGCGTGCCGCTCAACGATCCGTTCGGTGGCTGGGTCGCTTGGGGCAAGGTGCCGACCCTCGCGCTCGCCGGCGCGGAGATCCTGCGCGGCGGGGGCTCGGCCGAATGGGGCAACGCGGCTCTCGGGGGCACGATCGCACTCTTCACCGAACCGACGTTCTCCGCGGAGGGAGACTCGGGCGCGACCGCCGCAGCATCCGCAGGTCGTCTCCGCCTCTCCGGCGGCTCCGCCGGCACGGTCGAGGGGGAGGCGTACGCGCGGACCCCCGTCGGCCAGACGGCGGTCATCCACACCAGTGTCTCCGCGCTCACCGCCCGCGGCGACTTCACGCTCGCGCCGGCGCAGCGCGGCACCGTCGATCGCCGCCTCGATCTCCGCCAGCGCCTGCTGCAGGGCACGTGGCGCCAGCGACTGGGCTCCGCCACGCCCGTCGCTCTGGCCGTCACGCTGCGGGCCTTCGACGAGGACCGGGGCAACGGGACCACCCTGCAGCGCAATGCCTCCAGCGAGCAGTTCACCTCGGTCGCCCTTTCCGGTCATCCCTCGTCCGCGCTCGCGTGGACGGCCAACCTCTACGCCCAGCGGCAGGAGTTCAGCAGCGTGTTCACCTCAGTCGACGCGGCGCGGCGGCTCGAGACCCCGGCGAATGATCAATTCGCGGTGCCCAGCAACGCCGGCGGCGCGAATGTCACCGTTGCGCTCCGCCACCCCGGCGCGGCGCGCGCCTCCTCCGCCGTCGGCGCGGATGTCCGGGTGGTCCGCGGCGAAACCCGCGAGGACTTTCTCTGGTCGGGAACGCGCTTCACCCGCCGCCGTTTCGCCGGGGGCACGCAACGCTTCGTCGGCCTCTTCGCCAGCCATGAACGCACCATCGGCGAACGTCTGCGTGCATCGGCCGCGCTGCGGCTCGACCGCTGGGCCAACACCGATGGCCATCGACGTGAGTGGGACTCCGCGACCGCCGCGTCCACGCGCGACGATCGCTTCGCCGACCGCTCCGGGACGTCCCTGAATCCACGGATTGGAGTCACGCTCCCGCTCGGCGGCGCCCGCCCGGTCAGCACCGCCGGTGCGCCGGAGAGCGCCCCCGCGCGTCTCCGCGCCGCCGCCTACCAGGCCTTCCGCCTGCCGACGCTGAATGAATTCCACCGGCCGTTCCGCGTCGGGAACGTCAACACCGAGGCCAACCCGCTGCTCGCGCCGGAGCGTCTGACCGGCTTCGAGACAGGCCTCGACCTGCCGCTGGGCGCGGGGCGGATGTCCGTGACCGCGTTCCGCCAGGACCTGCGCGACGCGGTGGCGAACGTCACCCTCTCGCGCACGCCGACGCTGGTCAGCCGGCAGCGGCGCAACCTCGAAGCCGTGCGGGTCGACGGCCTCGAGGCCGGCTTCCAGTGGGCACCCTCGCCCCGGTGGTCCGGGCGCGTGGACGTCCTGTTCAGCGATGCCACCGTCCGCACGGCCGCCGCCCAGCCCGCCCTGGCGGGACGGCGCCTCGCGCAGGTGCCTCGCTTCGTCGGCACGGCGGGGATGACGTGGCGCGACGCCCGCCTTGGGACGCTGGATGTCCGGCTCCGGCACTCGTCGGTCCAGTACGAGGACGACGAGAACCTGCTGCCGCTGGAACCAGCGACCTCGGTCGATGTCCAGTGGAGTCGATCCCTCGCGCGCTGGCTGGAGGGGTTCATCACGGTGGAGAACGCGACCCAATCCTCCCTCCAGACCGGTCGCACGGTCGACGGTCTGATCTCGCTCGACGCCCCGCGCCGCTTCCGGCTTGGACTGCGTTCGCAGTGGTAGAAGCGGCGGTTGGCGCGTTGACGAAGCCCTTGCCCCGGACCACGCTGACCGCCCTCGCCTTCCGCGAGATTCCCTCACCATGAGTTCCTCCCTTTCCGGCGTCTACATCGGCACCGACAGCGGCGCCACGACGTCGAAGACCGGCGGCGTGCGCGCCGACGGCTCCCTCATCTCGACGCAGCTCCGTCAGAGCTCGACGAACTCGGCGGCGGGCACCGCGGCGGTGATCCGCGGCTGGGTGGAGGGCGCCGAGGGATTCCTGAAGGACAACGGTCTGAGCTGGGACCAGGTGCGCGGGGTGGGTCTGGCCATTCCCGGCCCTTACCAGAGCTACGGCGTGCTGGATCGCTCGGCGAACCTGCCGCCCGCCTTCGCCGGCTGGAATTTCCACGCCGAGTACAGCCGCGCCCTCGCTGAGCGCGCGGGGCGCCCGATCCCGCTGGTGGCGGGCAACGACGGCAACTACGGCGGCGTCGCCGAGGCCGCCCGGGTGCGCGGCGAGCGCAGGGCCGGCGTGGTCATGCTCGCGCCCGGCTCCGGACTGGGCTGCGCGTACATCGACCCGAACGGGCTGCCGCTCGACGGAGACAACTTCGCCGGGATGGAGGCGGGCCACATGCCGGCCGCCGTGCACCTCCTCGGCCTTCCGGCCTACCGCTGCGGGTGCGGTCGCGACTGGGGCTGCATCGAGGCCTACACGACGATCTCCGGCCTGCCACAGCTGCTGGCGGACGTGCTCAAGCGGCATCCCGGTCACGAACTGGCCACGGCGACCGGCACCGAGAAGGAGAAGGTCCTCTCGCTGCGGTCCCGCGCCCAGAAGGGCGACCCGCTCGCGCTGGAGATCTTCGACCTGCAGGCCAAGGCGCTCGGGCTGCACGTGGCCTCCCTCGCCGTCGCGCTGGATCCCGAATTCTTCGTCATCGGTGGCGGCCTGATCGACCCGGAGGCCACCACCCCGGAGTTCCGCGAACGCTACCTCGGGCTCATCCGCTCGACGGCGCGCCCCTACCTGTTCCCAGGGCAGCGCGCCCACATCAAGATCGTCCCCGCCACGCTCGGCGAGCTCTCCCAGGCCATCGGCGCCGCCCTCGTCTCCCTCTATACGGAACGGCTCCGGAGCGCCTGACCGCTCTCCCGGAGCAGGGAGGCGGGTCGCGCCACCCGCCGCGCTTCCCTGCCCGCGCACTTCGCAAGGTCCACCCCCGCTGCTCCCATGCCCTCCCGTCTCCTCGCGTCGCTGCTGACGCTTGCCTTCATCGTCGGCGCTCTCCTCGCGCCGTCCCACGGCACCGCTGCCGCCGTGCCCGTCTCGTCCCGCATCACCGCCGTTGCCGTCTATCCGGACCGCGCCGTGCTCACCCGGCAGGCCCGCGTGGAGCTGCCGCCGGGCGAATCCGAACTCGTGATCGACGGCCTGCCGGCCGCGCTCGTCGACGAGTCCCTCCAAGTCTCCGGCCGGGGCACGGCCGCCGCGACGATCCTCGACGTCAATCTCCGCCGCACGTTCCTCGAGGCATCACCCGACCCGCGCCTGCGCACCCTGGAGGAGGAACTCGCGGGTCTGCAACGCGAGTACGCCGCCCTGGAAGCCCGGCTCGGCCAGATCGACCAGCAGCGCGCGCTGCTGCAGCGGATCGAAAACGCCCTGACCGCACCGCCGTCCAAGGACTCCCCGGGTGCCCGGCCTTCGCTCGAGGAATGGCAGCTCCTCCTCGTCTTCCAGGCCGAGAATCTCTCGCGCCTCGCCGGCGACCAGCAATCCCTCCAGCAGCAGCGCACCGCCCTCGCCGCCAAGATCGCCGCCGTCGAGGCCCAGCTCAATGACCTCAAGGGCCGCATGCCGCCGCGCCGCAGCCAGAGGGCCGCCGCCGTGCGCGTCTCGGCCTCGCGCGCCGGCACCCTCGACCTTGTCATCGCCTACGCCACCCCGGGCGCGTCCTGGAGCCCGGCCTACGATGCCCGCCTCCGCGCCGAGACCCGCGCCATCGACGTCACCTACTACGGCGTCCTCCGCAACGGCACTGGCGAGGACTGGAACGGCGTCGCCCTGACGCTCTCCACCGCCCGCCCCGGCCTCGGCGGCGGCGCACCCGCTCTGAGTCCGTGGATCGTCGAGCCGCTCCGGCCAGTCCAGATGGGCTACCTCGCCCAAAGCGTCAGCAGCGGCGAATTCAAGGCCATGCGACGCAGCGCGAACGCCCTGCCAGAGGCGGCGGCTCCGGCAACCGCCGGCGCAACCGCCGCGGAGTCCGACGCCGTCGTCGCCGAGGCATCCGTCGAGACGGGTCTTTCCAGCGCCACCTTCCGCATCGACGCTCCCCTCACCCTGCCCAGCGACCGCAGCACCCAGAAGGTCGTCATCACCACGCTGAATTGCCCCGCCGACCTGCGCTACGAGACCGCCCCGAAGCTGATCGAGGCCGCTTACCTCAGCGCCTCCGGCACCAACCGCAGCGACTTCCCGTGGCTGGCCGGCCCGGTCAACGCCTTCCTCGGTGACACCTTCATCGCCACCAGCACCCTGCGCGCCGTCTCACCGGGCGCGGCCTCCGCGGGCCCCGGCGCGCTGCGTGCGCTCATGCCGGGCGAATCGTTCGCGCTTTCGCTCGGCGTCGACGACGGCATCGCCGTCAAGCGCCGCATCGTCAAGCGCTTCACCGAGGACACGGGTCTGACCAACAGCGGTCGCCGGATCACCCACGAATACGTCGTCACGCTCACCAACAACAAGAAGACCGCCGAGCGCATCGTGCTCCGCGAACCGACGCCGGTGTCCCGCGACGAGAAGATCGTGGTCAAGGTCATCACCCCCGCCGAACGCGACATCGGCTCGGCCACCGCGCCGAAGGAGGTCATGCGCGAGCCCGATGGGATCCTCGTCTGGCGGATCGACCTGAAACCGGGCGAGAAGCGCGAGGTGCCGATCAAGCTTACGATCGAGCACCCGGCGGACCTGAACGTCACGGGGCTCGACTGACCGCGCGGGCGCGCAGGCCGGGCGCGACCTCCGACCAGAAGCTGAAGAAGCCGCGACGGGCCAGCGGGAAGTACCGCTGGTCCCACGCACGGCGCCGCCACACCACCCGGACGCCGGCGGCGACGAGGGCGCGTTCGATCTCGCCCGCGACGTCCAGCCACGGGCCGACCGCGGGGCGCTCCGCCACCACGGTGCCAAGGCGTTCGGCACGGGTCCACGCCACGGCGGCGGCCCCGATGCCGTCGTCCATCCGTCCGGCGTGCACCCCCGCATCCCAGCGCGCCGCTCCCCGCGCGGCTCCATCCGCCAGCGCCGCCCGCGAAAACCGCGTCACCGGCTCACTCCACCGCATCCGGTGATCCACCGAGGCGGGCCACGCCGCCCAGATGCTCTCCGGGCGCAGGCCCTCCGGATCGACTTGCTCCACCGAGAGATCGTCCGGATGGAGCCAGAGCCCGACCCGACCCGCACGCTCCGCGCCCTCCCCGGAGTCCCGCTCCGGCTCCGCCGGCGCCGGGGTCCAGAGCGGCTGCAGCGGCGGCGGCGAGGACTCCGTCAGGGGCGTCGCCTCGTTGGCGATCCATCCGTCCGGATTGTATCGACCCTCCGAATACGTGGCGATGTTCCCCGCCTGGGCGAGATAGGTCTTGCCGGCGGTGTGAAGACCGGCGACCCACCGCCACGACAGTGTGTTGGATGCCGGATCGCCATCCAGCAGGTGGCGGAGGAAGAAGTCGGCGCCGAGCTCCCAGGGAAGACGCAGGGTGAAGACCCAGATGCTCGCGAACCACATGCGCGCGTGGTTGTGCAGCCAGCCGGTCTCGACCAGCTGCCGGGCCCAGTCATCAAACCCCGGAATGCCGGTCCGTCCGGCCACCGCCCGCTCGTAGCCCTCCGGCGGGGGCGCCGCGCGCAGGCGTGTGACCGACGCCTGGTAGCGCGTCCACGCCTCCGGGTGCTGCTCCAGCCAGCCCTTCCAGTAGGTTCGCCAGCAGACCTCCTGGACGAACTTCTCGGCGTCCGCCCACGAATGCCGCCGGAGGACGGCGGCACAGACCTCCTCCTCGCTGATCAGGCGGCGCTGGAGCCACGGGGAAAGCCCGGAGACGGTGGGGCGGCTCGGCCGATCGTAGCCCCGCTCGCGTGCATACGCGGGCACGAGGGGAAGAAATTCTTCGAGGCGGTTCAGACCCGCCTGACGGGTCGGCAGGGGAGCGGCCATGGGAGACACTACCGACATCGCAACGCGACGCCACGCTCGGCATCACTTTGAGAGACCCAACCTTTCTCCCGGGTTCCGCGAAATCCACGCGCCGGCGGCGGTCACGGCCACCCCGGCGCGACCGGGGACATCAGGGCGCGGGCACATCCCTCACCCGGATGCGGGGCACGTGGGCGACGGAGCGACGCCCGCACCGCAGACAGCCGCGCGAGCGCGGGCGCGGGCGCGGCGCTCTCCACGGCCGCGCATCGCCGGGCCCCGACCTCACGGTGTCGTGAAGGCCTCGCGGTAGAACGCCCAGTGACGGTCGCCGAGCGCCCGCAGCGTCTTCAAGGGATCGTGATCCACGCCATCGAGCACGATCCATTCGTGCGGGATGCCGAGGCCCTGCAGGTGGGCGTGGAACGCGACGTTATTCGCATAGGTCTCATCGGCCGTGCCGACGACCATGCGGATGCGCGTCGCAGCGGTGAGCCGCGGGGCGTTGAGCGCGGCCAGCGCGCGCGGACTCACGCGGCCGAAGTAGTCCGGGTCTCCGCCATAGACGCGCTTCATGAGATCCGCGACGCGCGCCTTGCCGGCCCTCGGCGCATCCGCGCGAATGTCGGGTTGCAGCGGGCCCGCACCCATCAGCGAGACGCTGCCGAACACCTCGGGAAACTTGAAGCCCAGCCGGGCCGCGCCATACCCGCCCATGCTGAAGCCATCGATCAGCCGACCCTCCCGCGTGGCGATCGTGCGATAGGTGGCATCGAGATGAGAAATGAGGTCCCGGACGATGACGGTCTCCACCGGAGCCGATCCGTCCTTCCAGTCGACGTACATCCCGCTCTTCAGCCCGTTGACGAACACCACCAGACACGGCGGCACCTTGCCCGCCGCGATGGCCGCGTCGAATTGCCGCGCCAGCGGCGCGATACCGGGCAGCCCGCCGCCCGAGCCATGCAGCCAGTAGACCACGGGAAACCGGCGCGGGGGATCGTCCCGATACGCCGGCGGAATGTAGAGATGATAACTGACGGGTCCCTCGGCCGACGCGCTGCGAAACGTCTCATGGACGACGCGCGGGGCCGTCATCGCAGGCGTGACCCAATCCAGGCTCCGATCGACGGCGCCTTGCGCGCAGAGAAATCCTGCGGCGAACGTGAGAAAGATCGCCCACTGCCGAGGCCGGAGACTTAGGTTCATCGCCATAGCGTGCCGAGCCAGCGGTCGACGATCGCCGTGCCCGCGTAGTCCGGATCACCGAGTTCGACGTTGATCTCAAGGTGCCCTGCGAGGCCCCGGCCGGGAAGGCCGTGAACCTCCACCCGCGTGCCCGCCGCACGGAGCGCCGCGCCGAGGGCGCGTGACTGACGCGCGGAGTCCGGGCGCTCGACGTGGAGGATGAGGAAGGCAGGCGCGTTCGGCACCGCCGCGTGCGCGGTGGGCGACAGGGCGCGCTGCCGCGAGACGTCCGTCCCGAAGGCGGCGCGGTACAGACGCTTCAGCCGTGGTCCGGCATCCTCGAGCTGCGCGGCCACGTCGTAGCCCGCGCCGTCGAGCAGCACGATCCCCGCGAGGTCACCGACCTGAACGCCCGCTTTCTCCAAGTACCGCCCATCCGTGCCCACCAGTGCCGCGAGATGCGCGCCGGCGCTGTGTCCCATCAGCACGATGCGGCGCGGATCGACGCCGAGCGGCGGCGCCTGATCCCGAAGGTACTTCAGGGCCATCGCGACATCGACCGCCTGCGTCTCGACATCGACCGCGGACACGAGACGATAATTCAAGGAGGCGAACGCGTAGCCGTTCGCTTGGAAGTGCGCCCTTTGGCCTGAGCGCGCGCTGCCCCGCTTGTCGCCCGCCTGCCACCCGCCGCCATGGACGAAGACGATGAGCGGCGCGCCGCCCGAGACGCCCTGCGACCGCCAGAAGTCGAGCGCCTGCAGGGGATCGGTCCCGTAGGCGAACGTCTGCGGAGCGAGCGACGGTGCCACCTCCGCCGCCCTCACCGCTCCGCCACCCCCCGCCAGGACCAGCAGCACCACCAGCGATCCCACCCATGCGCGCGCGGACCACGCCCTGGGCGTTCGCCGCGGTGCGGCGGCGATCCGTTGCCAGCGCCGCGCGAAGGGGGAGGTGGGGATTGCACGCATGTTTTGGGATGACCTCAGAGCGACCGCGGGAAGTGACGCCGCCCGCCCCCACGCGGTTTCCACGCTTTTTTCGTTTCCCCGCCAGTCGCGCCGTCTTTGCTGGAGACGTTCCGCTTCCTCATCCCCGCGCCCTGATCACCATGGCTTCGTTCCTCCTCTTGTCTCGTTCCTTGTTCGCCGGATCGCTCTTCGCGCTCGCCGGCCTCGTCAGCCTGCCCACGGCGGGCCGCGCCGCGGCCGCCGCACCAGCGCCGGCTGCCGCTGCGGCACCGTCCGGCCTCCTCGACCGCTGGGAGCTCACACTCCCCAACGGCTCCGCGGGCTGGCTTGAGCTGAAACAGGAGCAGGGGTGGATCGACGGCTCGATTCTCTGGGGCGGCGGCAGCGTCGTCCCGCTGGCGAGCGTCGTGATCGACGGCGAGACCGCCACGCTCACCCGCCTCCGCGAGGTCGAGCGCAAGGACGCCTCCGGCAACGTCGTGCGCAAGCAGCAGTTCACCGAGGTCATCACCGCCCAGGCCTCCGGCAACGTGCTGCGCCTCACCCGCATCGTGCCGCGGCTCGACGGCACGGGCTTCGACCGCGCCGATTTCAGCGGGCGCCGGACGCCGCCCATGCCGCCGCGCCCCGATCTTTCCCGCGTGCGCTTCGGCGAGCCGATCGCGCTCGTCAACGGCCGCGACCTCAGCGGCTGGCGGCCGCTCGAGGCCAACGCCCCCAATGGCTGGGTCTTCCGCGACGGCCTGCTGCTCAATGCGCCCGAGGAGCCCGCCCCGGGCCAGCCCAAGCGTCGCTACGCCAATCTGCGGACGGACCGGGAATTCGAGGACTTCCGCCTGACCGTCGAGGTCCGCGTGCCGCCAGGCGGCAACAGCGGCGTCTACCTCCGCGGCATCTACGAGGTCCAGGTCTTCGATTCCTACGGCAAGCCACGCGACTCCCACCACATGGGCGCGGTCTACAGCCGCATCACGCCGACCGTCTCCGCGGAGAAGCCCGCCGGGGAATGGCAGACCTTGGACATGACCCTCGTCGATCGCCACATCACCGTAATTCTCAATGGCCAGCGGATCATCGACAACCAGCCCGTGCTCGGCTGCACCGGCGGCGCAATGGGGTCCGATCCCACGCGGCCGGGTCCGATCTACCTGCAGGGCGACCACGGCAGCATCGCCTACCGGAATTTCGTGCTCCGGCCCGTGCTGAAGTAAGCGGCGCCTGGTCTCCCGTTTCGCGTCGATTCTCCCACCGCGCGAAACCTCCGGGCCCTCCCGGGCGTCTCAAGGGCGAGCGATCCTCACCATGCCCGGAGACCACCCCGATTCCCACTTGCCTGAGGTCTCCACCGGACCGTGCACCGGCGTTTCCCAGGCGTGGGCGGATCGGTTCCTGACGCGGCGGCAGTTCCTGAGCCGGACGGGCATGGGTCTGGGCGCCTTGGGGCTGGCGACGCTGCTGGATTCGAACGCCGAGGCCGCTCCGGTCACCGGCAAGGACCCGCTCGCCCCGCGGGCCCCGCACTTCCCGGCGAAGGCGCGGGCGGTGATCCAGATCTTCGCGCAGGGGGCGCCCTCGCACGTGGACACCTGGGACCCGAAGCCCGCCCTCGCCCGCTACGATGGGCGAAGCATCGGCAAGGACGGCGGCGTCGCCATGGCTTCGCCCTTCGCCTTCAAACGTCACGGGAAGTCCGGAATCGAGGTCAGCGACCTCTTCGCCAAGACCGCCGCGCACGTGGATGACCTGGCGGTGATCCGCTCGATGTACACCGACATCCCGGCCCACGATGTGGCGACGGTGTTCATGAACACCGGGTCCCTGCGCATCACCAAGCCCAGCTTCGGCGCCTGGACCGTCTACGGACTCGGCACGGAAAACCAGAATCTCCCCGGTTTCATTTCGCTGCGCGGCAACCGGCTCCCCGCCGGAGGCACGAATTCCTACGGCTCCGCCTTCCTTCCCGGCGTCTACCAAGGCACCAGCATCAACACCGCTGCAGCCACGGTGCAGCAGATGATCCAGAACATCCGCAACAGCTACGCCTCCAAGGCCGAACAGCGCCGCCAGCTCGACCTCGTCCTCGCGCTCAACGAACTCCACGCCGCGAACCTCGCCCGCGAGGACGCGCTCGAGGCACGGCTCGAAACCTACGAGATCGCCTTCCGCATGCAGGCCGAGGCCACCGACGCCTTCGACTTGTCCCGCGAATCCGCCGATACGCGCGCCGCCTTCGGCGACACCGCCCAAGGCCGGCAGATGCTCCTCGCCCGCCGCCTCGTCGAACGCGGCGTCCGCTTCGTCCAGGTCTGGCACGACGGCTGGGATCACCATCAGGATCTCGAGGATCGCATCACCGCCAAGGCCCGCGAAATCGACCAGCCGCTCGCCGCCCTGCTGACCGATCTCAAGCTCCGCGGACTGCTCGACTCCACCCTCGTCATCTGGGGCGGGGAGTTCGGCCGCAAGCCGACCCGCGACCGCAACGGTGGCGACAACCCGGGCCGTGACCACAACGCCAAGGCCTTCTCCCTCTGGCTCGCCGGCGGCGGCATCAAGGGCGGTCTCGTGCACGGCGCGACCGACGAGTTCGGCGCGGCCGCCGTCACCGACCGGGTCCACATCCACGACCTGCACGCGACCTTGCTCCACTGCCTCGGCTTCGACCACCGCCGTCTCACCTACCGCCACAATGGGCGCGACTTCCGGCTCACCGACGTCGCCGGTCAGGTGGTGCGTCCCGTCCTCGCCTGACGCCGCAGCGTCATCCCGTGCCGCCTCCCGTCACCGCTTCTCCTGCTCGCCGGCGATTACCGCCCCGCGTGTCCGCGAACGGGAAGGGTTTCCGCGATGCATCGCTTTTCCGGATACGGTTTTTCGGGGTGCTCCTGGCCCTGTGTTCTACGGTCGGCAGCGCCGCCGCCGCAACCGCGACCACCCGCGCCTCATCCAAGCCCGTGACCGTCACCGAGCCGGCGGGCGCGGGCTCCGAACACTCGCCCACCGGGGCGCTCTCCTCGTCCACCGCTTCTGTCTCTGCCTCGGCCTCCGCGTCCTCGCCCGCTTCCGCCACCACTCCCGCTGCAGACTGGAGCGCCGGTCCGGCGGCAATGCGTCCAGCCGCGACAACGCCTTCGGGCCCGATCGACGACGCCTATTTCCACGACCGGGTCGAGCCGGTGCTCCGCGAGCACTGCCACGCCTGCCACAGCCACTCGGCAGAGCGCATCCGCGGCGGCCTCGTCCTCGACAGCCGCTCCGGTCTGCTGCACGGCGGCTCATCCGGTCCGGCCCTCGTCGCCGGCGATGCGGCCCAGAGCCTGCTCATTCAAGCCATCCGTTACGAGGATCCCGACCTGCAGATGCCGCCCGATGACCACGGTGGGAAGCTGCCGGACCAAGCCATCGCGGATCTGACCGCCTGGGTCGCGGGGGGCGCTCCGATGCCGAAGGGGTCCGGAACCTACAGCGACGTCGCCGCTTCGCCGAACGCGCCACACTGGGCGTTCCAGCCGCTGCTGCGCCCGGCGGTTCCGTCCACCCCGGATCCCTGGGTTCAAACCCCCGTCGATGCGTTCATTCTTCAGCGCCTGCAGGCGGTCCGCCTCTCACCCAACGCCGCGGCCGACCGTCGGACGCTGCTGCGGCGGGTGACGTTTGATCTCACCGGCCTGCCACCGACCGACGCGGAGGTCGCCGCGTTTCTCTCGGACGCGCGTCCGGATGCCTTCGCCCGCGTCGTGGATCGGCTGCTCGCTTCGCCTCATTACGGCGAGCGCATGGCCCGGCTGTGGATGGACATCGCGCGGTTCTCCGACACCAAGGGTGACCCAGTGCGCCGCGACGATCCGCGCTTCCCGCATGCGTGGACCTACCGCGACTACCTGATCAAGGCCTTCAATGAGGACCGGCCCTACGCCGACTTCATCCGCGAGCAGATCGCCGCCGATCTTCTGATCGAAGCCGACGCCCGCGCCGCGAAGGCAGCGGGACGGACTCCCTCGGATGATCACTCCCGCCTTGCGGCGTTGGGATTCCTCACGCTCGGGAACCAGCACGACGGGCGGCGCAACGACATCATCGACGATCGCATCGATGTGATTTCCAAGTCGTTCCTCGGCCTCACGGTCGCCTGCGCCCGGTGCCACGATCACAAGTTCGACCCCATCCCCACGGCGGATTACTACTCCCTCCATGGCGTCCTCGCCAACACCGTCGAGCCGGCGTCACCGCTGACGGCCCCGGCGCTGCAGGCCCGGATCCCGGACACGCCGGAATTGCAGGACTACTTCGCGCAAGCCAAGGAGCTGGCGCGGCGCGGCGCCGAGCTTCGCGACGAGTTCGCGGACCTGCGGCGCCGTCGCCAGCTGACTCCCGAACGGCGGCGCGAGCTCGTCCGCCGCGAGGGCGCGATCCAGCGGGAGATCGCGCAGCTGGAGCTGACCCATGCAGGAGCTCCACCCCGCGCGGCCGCCCTCTCCGATGCGCCCCGCCCGCGGGACTACCCGATCTTGGTGCGCGGGGAAGCCGGCAACACCGGCGACACCGTGCCGCGTCGCTTCCTCGCCGCCCTTTCACCCGACCCAGCAAAGCGTCCGACCTGGCGACGCGGTTCCGGGCGCCGCGAACTCGCGGAGGCCATCGCCGATCCCCGCAATCCGCTGACCGCCCGGGTCCTCGTCAATCGCATCTGGCAGCAGCACTTCGGCCGCAGTTTCGTCGATACGCCAGATGATCTTGGGCGGATGGGCGGCGCGCCCACGCACCCCGAACTGCTCGACTGGCTCGCCACCGAGTTCCTCGCCCACGGTGGGTCGATCAAGGAGCTGCACCGCACGATCCTGCTCACGAGCACCTATCAGCAGTCCGGCGCCGCCAACCCCGCTGGCGCCGCCGCGGATCCGGAGAATCGCCTGCTCTGGCACGCCCCGCTGCGGCGCCTTTCGTTCGAGCAGATGCACGACTCGCTGCTCGCAATCTCGGGCACCCTCGATCCGACCCTCGGTGGCCGTTCGATCATTCCCACCGGCGACGTGCGCCAGCGGCGCAGGGCGCTGTACCTCTTCATCGACCGGCGCAATCCACCGGAGCTCTTCACCCAGTGGGATTATCCGAATCCCGATGTGCCCTCCGGACGGCGCTACGTCACGACCGTGCCGCAGCAGGCGCTCTTCCTCATGAACAGTCCGCTGGTCATCGAGACCGCCCGCGAGCTCACGCGACGCGACCCGTTCCGCACGCTGCCGGATGACGAGTCGCGGGTGACCTTCCTCTACCACGCGATCTTCCAACGCGATCCCACCGCGGCCGAGCTTCGCATCACCCTCGACTACGTCCACGGTGCGCCGGCCGGGGGTCAGCCAACGGACAAACGCGGCAAGCCGGCTCCACGGGAACGGGTCAATCCCCGCGCCGCCGCGAACCGCGCCGCGGGCTTCATGGTCGAGAACCGCGGCCCAGTGGATCCGTGGACCCGCCTCGCCCACGCTCTCTTCCAGAGCAACGAGGCGGTCTACCTGAATTGAACGAGCCTGCGCGGGCGGAAGCATCCGCCGCAGGCCTGCTGGTCGCTCCACGGATCGGCTTCCCGGAGCCGACCGCCGCTGGCGCGCCGCTGCGCCGCTGTACCGGTGCGTCGGTGTACCGCTGTATCGCAGTACCGCTGTATCGGTGCATCGTCACGCCACGCCGCTGACAACGCTGACCCCACTGAAACCGCAGGCGCGGCGCACGCCGCCCGCTCTGCGAACTGAACCGTCGGTATCTCGGTCGGCCGTCCGCGCGCTTCGACAGGCGCCGCGCGCCGGTTCGCCCGGAGCGCGGGCGAACCCGTCATGGCTGCATCAGTCCGCGAGCGCCCGCTGCCGCTTCCACGCCGCGCGGTCCGCGAAGGAGGCCGTCAGCGTCTCGGTCGGCGGATGCCCGGCGGTGGTGAGGAGAATCGTCCGGCGCTGCGCCGTGGCCGGATCGAGGGAGCGGGCGAGCAACGCCACCACGTCCGCACGGGTGAGGCGGTCCAACGCCGCGAGCGAGGCGACGCGGCGCTCCCAATCCTCACCCTGCACGAAGGCCAGCGTGAAGAACTGGTCGGCCTTTTCCTTCAGTCCCTTCGGCTTCTCCTCCAGAGACGCGCGCACGCCGGCCAACAGCGTCGCCCACTGTTCGTCGGTGACCGCCTGCAGCTGAGCCGGCAGGGTCGCGATGAAGGTCTCGGCCCGGCGCCGCAGGTCGTCGGCCGCGTAGCCGCTCGACTGGATGACGAACGAGAGAAAGCGCTGGCGTCCCGAGCCGCCCGCGCCGGAGCCGACGATATACCCAAGCTGCTGCTTGGTCCGGAGTTCGCTGTAGAAAAGATCACCGATGAAGTTCGACATCACCATCGCGGCGACCCGCACCTTCGGGGAATCCGGAGGCAGCAGGTAGTCGCTAAGGTAGGCGGAGTTCACGCCCGGCGTGGGAGCGACATCGAGGATGGTCTCGCCGGCCGCGATGCCGACGTGGCGGCGGCGAAGGAGCTCGCCGGGCTCCGCCGCCGCGCTGCCGAGCTTGGCGGCGAAGGCGCGCGCCGCGCCCACCGCCACCTCGGGCGCGACATGGCCGTGGAGAATCGCCTCCAGCTTGCCGCGGCCGAAGTAGGTCGCGGCGAACGCCTGCACGTCCGCCCAGGTCGCCGTCTCGGCCCGCGCGAGTTCTTCGCTGGCGAGGAAGTGGATCTCGCGGGTGAGCGCGTCGCGGTGGTCGCGGGCCAGCATGTAGGCCTCCGTCTGCGCGTAACTGCGGAGACCGCGCAGGGTGGTCTCCTTCAGCGCGGCGTAACGGTCCGGCGTCGGTTGGAACGTGCGGATCTGCTCCGCGACGTACTCCGCGAAGCGCTGCGGCGAGTCACCGAAGCCGGTCACCGAGAGCTTGAATCCCTCCAGCGTGCTCTCAAGCGAGAGGTCGAGGCCCGCGAGTTCCGCTTCGCTGCCGGCAGCCTCAAGGTGGTCGCGCAGGCACGCATCGAAGAGCCGCAGGAGCGCAGCGGAGTCGGCGGAGCCGACCGCGCGCGTCGGGACAAAGCGATAGATGAGCGAGGCCTGCGGGCGCTGGAATTCCGTGTCGGGCGCGTAGAAGACGGAGAGGCCTTTCTCGTTCACGAGCTGGAGCGGGCGCTCCGTCAGCAGCGTCGTCGCGCCGGGCAGGAAGCGGTTCGCGGACGGGAGGGCGAAGCCGACCCCGGCGGACGGCGTGGTCAGGGAGGCGAATGCCGCCCCGGTTTCCTCGCGGTAGCTGTACGCCGTCCCATAGATGCGCTCCTGACGGTCGGTCGGGACTCCCTTCGCCATCAGCGAGACGAGGAGGTTATCCGGCACGAGCGCCGCGAGCAGCCGCCGGTACGAGGCTTCGTCGGGTGCTCCCCACACGTCGCCGGCCCGCTCGGCGACTTCGAGGGGGAAGAACAGGGCCTGATTCGCAAGGCGGGTCGCCAGCTCGGCGCCTTCGCCGCGGTTCTGGTAGGTCTCGTTCAAGGCCGCGATCCGGGCCCGGTCGCGGTAGAAGTCGTGCGGGAACGGCGCGGTCCGCAGGTGCTGCAGGTACGCGAAGACCGAGCCCAGCACCCGCTGGTAGTCGGCCTGCCCTTGCGGCGTCAGCGAGATCTGGACGAAGACGGATCCATAGGTCGGCGTGCGGTCCCAGAGGTCGCCCGAGACCGAGTTGGCGAGTCCGTCGCGCTTGAGCTGGGCAACGAGGCCGCCCTCGCCGGGGTACGAGAGCAGCTGGGAGAGGAGCTGGTCGGAACGCGACGCGAACTGCGGGCGCACCGACGGCACCGCGAATTCGAGGACGAGCAGGCGCTGCTCCTTCACCGGTTCGATCTGGGCGAGGCGCAGCGCGGAGACGCGGGGCAGAAACACGGGCAGCCGCTCCACCGTCGGCAGGTTTCGCCGCGGCACGGCGGCGAACTTCTCGCGCGCCAGCTTCTCCAAGTCATCCAGCGAGGCCTTGCCGGAGAGGGCGAGCGCCATGCGGTCGGAGGAGTAGTGCTTCTCGTAGAACGCGCGCACCTGCTCGGGCGTGGCGCCCTGCAAGGTGTCCTTGTTGCCGGCGGAGAACTTGCTTTCGCCGGAGCCGGGAGCGTAGAGCTCCCGCGACACATTCATCATGCGGCGCATGTCGTTCTGCATGTGCCGCATCGCTTCATTGTGCACCGCGAAGATTTCGCGCGCGGTGAATTCCGGACTGAAGCGGGGCGCGATGAAGAACTGGGCGAAGCGGTCGAGGGCCTCCCCGAACGCCTCGTGCCGGACCTCGAACTGGTAGTTCGTGTGGTCCGACGCGGTGTAGGCGTTGCTGTAGCCACCGTTCGTGCCGATGAAATTGTCGTAGCTCGAGACATCCGGATACTTCTCGGTGCCAAGGAAGAGCATGTGCTCGAGGAAGTGCGCCATGCCCTCGCGGTCCGCCGGATCGTCGATCTGGCCGACGCTCACCGCGAGCGCCGCTCCGGACTTGTTGAACTTCGGGTCGGACACGAGCAGCACGCGCAGTCCGTTCTCCAGCACAAAGTGACGGAACTCCGCCGTATCGGTCGACGCCTTCACCCGGGGCGGCAGCTCCGGCAACGCGCCCGGACCGGTCGGCGATGCGCCCGCCGCTCCGCCCGCGGCGCGGACGCACGCCAGCAGGGAGAGGCACAGGGATAGCCGAAGGCACGGACCCAAACGAAGTCTCATGGCGCGAAGCGTAATCACGCCCCGGCTGTCTGCCAAGCGCGGTCGGCGCATGCGGCCCCGCACGAGGTTCAGCGGCGACGCGGGCAGCCGCATCCGTCCCCGCGCTGGAGACCCGGCACCCGCCCTGCGCGCCGTCACTTTCGACTGGATTCGTCGCGCCTTTCGGACCCTTTGTTTTAACCTCCCGCCTCACCCCTCGCCCCTCGCCCCTCGCCCCACCGACTTCCCCAGCCGCCCCGGCGGGCACCCTGCGGGGGCCGGGCGGGTAAACCTCTCTCGCCGCTCATTCCCCTCGCCGCCCCACCTTCGCCCTCATGACCTCCGCCACCCTCGAATCGCCCACATCCTGCTCAGTGCCGACGCTGAATCCGCCGACCCCCGCGCTGCGCGAGGTGTCGCCGCGCGTGGTGACTGCACTCGTTGCGAAGCACGGTGAGGCCCGTCGCGCCATGATCGAGGCGGGCGTCGACCGCGTCGCCGCCCGCTGGAGCACGGCCGACGGCGACGCCGACGGGTTCGCGGCTTTCTGCACCGGGCATTTCGTCGCCGATCCGGCCGAGCGGACGCGCCTGCTCGCCCGCCTCGAGGGCGCGCTGGAGCAGATCAGCGGCCACCTCTACGAGATGCGCCGCACGCTGCGCCGCCATCACGACCTGCGCGGGGACGAGTTTGAGGGCGTCGATGACATTCTCGCGCAGTTCGATCCGGCGCCCGATCTCTCGGAGCAGCTCTACCGCCAGAAGATCGCGCACCTCGCGCTCCTGAACTTTGCGCGCCCGACCCTCGACGAGAGGCTCCGCGACGGTCCGTCGTGGTCGTCCGAGCAATGGGCGGCCACGCGGGTGGCGCACCACTTCGGTCCGCGCATCCCGGCGGAACTCGCCGACCGCGCGCGCAAGAACGCGTTCGAGTCGGGCAAGTTCGTCTCGGACTTTCACGTCCCGGTGGGCGGCGTGGTCGACGCAAACGGCAAGCGCTGGTTCGCGGACGGCCGCCGACTGATCGCGCACTGGCTCGTGCGCGAGGAGATCAAGGCCGGCTACGGCGACGCGGACGGCGTTCACAAGCAGCGGGCGCTTTCCTGGGTGATGGCGCGCCACATCGACGGCACGATCCCCACCCGCGTGATGAAGGGTGAGGAGACACGGGACTGGAACCCCGAGACGAACACGGTCGCAGGCGGTGACCCGGGCGAATTGCTCGGGCTCGTACGCTACGAACACTGGATCCGGAATTTCCGCATGGCGCAGGAGTTCGACCTGCTCCACCCCGACGAGCCGACCGCGATCGCGCGCAAGTTCGCGCTCGAGCGCGAGATGCCCGAGACGGAGGTCGAGCGGCTGATGATCGACCTCCTCGAGTCGCCGGTGCGGCGGGACATCGCCGCGTTCATGACGCGGAAGCTCGGCCGCGCGCTGGAGCCATTCGACATCTACTTCGATGACATCGTGGAGGCGAAACCCGCGACGGAGATGAACGCGGCGGTGAAGGCCCGCTTCGCCAACTTGAAGGATTTCGAACGGAAGCTCCCCACGGTGCTGCGCGAGCTCGGCTTCAGCGCGGAGGACGCGGACTTCCTCGGCACACACATCCGCGTCGAGTTCAGCAAGGGTGCGGGCCACGCGATGCGGCCCGAGCTCACGGGCTACGCCGCGTGGCTGCGCACGTCGAGCCTGGAGAAGGAGATCGGTTGGGACGGCTTTGACACCGCGATGCACGAGCTTGGCCACAATCTGGAGCAGCTGTGCTCGACCTACTTCGTCTCGCGCCCGGCACTGCGCGGCGTGCCAAACACGGCGTGCACCGAGGCATTCGCGTTTCTCTACCAATCGCTCGCGAAACGCGTGATCGGCGTCGAGAGCGCGGCCGAGGCCGATCGCCAGTTCGCCGTCGATTCCGTGGCGACGATGCTCTCCGCCTGCCAGATCGCCGGCCCCTCGCTCCTCGAGCTCCGCGTGTGGCGCTGGCTCTACGCGAATCCGCAGGCGACCGCCGCCGAGCTCCGCGCCGAAGTGCTGCGCATCGCGGATGAACTCTGGCAGGCGTACTTCGAACGCGACTTCGGCCCGGATCCGTACCGCCTCCTCGCCGCGTACCAGCACATGATCGCGTACCCGCTGTACCTGCCCGACTACACGCTCGGCCACATGATGAGCCACCAGATCCGCTCGTGCCTGCGCGGCAAGGACCTTGCCGCCGAGACAAAGCGCATCACGAGCCTCGGCTGCCTGACGCCCGACCTCTGGATGCGGAAGGCCGTCGGTTCACCCGTCTCCCCCGCCCCGCTGGCGCGGGATGCCGCGGAGGGATTGAAGGTGCTGCAGTCGGCCTGACCCAAGCCGCGACGACGTTGGGTTCACCGGGCTCCGACCTCGCTCTCGCGGGGCTCCCCGCTCCGGAGAGTCTGGGTCAGGTCGGTGAGGCTGATCGCCTCCACACCCCCGCTCAACGGGTAGCGTTCCGTTCCGGGATGGACGACGAAACGCTGGGGTGCGCGCGCTGTCGCGGATGAAGACCGTACTAGATTTGATGATTCGCTGGCCGGCGTTGTGATGCCAGACGGAAGACGTCGCACCCACGGATCGGGTCATCGTTGATGCTCCGCCGGCATATCCTTGCATTTATGGAGGCTAACGCCGGTTTTGCACATCTCTTTTTAAATCGTTGCTCTAGATGATTTTACCGTCATGCGCTTCCGCCGGATGACGGTGTCCGCGCCTCCCACCCCCCTGCGGGCGGACCTCGGAAGTCGCTGCGACAAGATCCGGTCACAGCAAACCGTGGCTGGACCTATGGCTTATCCCTGCGCGCATGCCGCTGCGGGGGGCCGAAGAAAGTCTCAAGCCGCGCTCTCGGATCCCGGCAACGATCCCGATCACAGATCCGAGCACCTTACCACACAGTGATGAGGTCGGGATACTGACGGATCAGCGGATCAGGAGTCACGAGGCACAGCCGGTGCTCCTGGGCGGTGGCGATCAGGAATCGATCGGCGGGATCGCGATGAATCTGAGGCAAAGCGGCCATGCGGAGCGCGATGGCACCGCTCAGGGGGAGTTCACGGAGCGCATGAATCTCGAGCGCGAGTGGAAACCAACGCTCCGGCTCAAGATCGAGGCGCAGACCGCCGTTGCGGTGCTTCCAAGCGATTTCCCAAGCGGAGAAGGCCGAGACAAACGCGTCCTCACCCGCGCCTACGATCGCCTCGCGGGCGGCACCGCTCAGGCGCGTCGGCTCGATGGCGAGCCAAAGCAAGGTGCAGGTATCCAGCAGGATCATCGCGCTTCAGGCCAAGCCTCGGGCGGCAAAGGAGCGGAGGGATCTTCCATCAGCACGCCGGCAAGGCGTCGGTCGCACCGAAAATGGTCTGTCGACTCGCCCGTGTGGGGGACCAGTCGGGCAACGGGACGGCCATTCCGACACACCACCACGGTCTCTCCCCGTTCCTCCACCGCTTGAACGAGTTGGGAAAGCGACGTCTTCGCCTGATGCATATTGACCTTAATCGTCTTCATCGTCACTAGACTAAGCTTAGCTAATATCAGAGGTCAAGCCGTTGGCCGACTATCAGCCGCCGCAGGCACTCCGGAACTTGTAGCGGACGTTAGCCTAGCGCGCGAGTCCACCCGTTTGATGGCCCGGAAGAGGGTTTGGGCCCATTCGAACCTTCTTGCCTCCTCCGGCCCCGATCCGCCGACCCGCTTCCGGACGCCGGTGTCTCCCGCCGCCGGCGAGCGTCCATTCGGGGGCCCACCAGTCTCGGGGTCGCGCTCAGACGGCCCAGGGGGCGCGGGCCGGGCGGGTCAGAAGGGCGTTGGCGTCGGGGCGGCCGGGGAAGGTTTCGGTCACCGGATCCCACCGGAGCGTCGTGTCGAGGCGGGCGGCGATGTGGGCGATCTGCGCCATTGAGGCGGCGCGGTGCCCCACCTCCGCGGGAATGATGGTCTCGCGGCGGGACTTCACGCAGGCGATGAAGTCGTCCTTCTCGTCGGCGAACGGCAGCGCGAGGTCAGTCGGCCCCGGCTTCCACTTCAGCAACGCGGGGTCGAGCGCCTTGAAGCCGTCGGAGCGGAACCACGTGTTCTCAATCCAGCCTTCGCTGCCCTCGACACGGACCGAGGCGCGGTCGGAGTCCGTGTAGTCGATCTCGACGCCGTTGGCGTAGCGGTAGCGGACGACGAAGTTGCGCGGGACATCCCAGAGCGAGTCGGTGGGAAACTCGGCGCGGCCGGAGACCTCGACCGGTCCCGTGCGTTCGGTACCCAGCGCCCACTGCGCGATGTCGAGCATGTGACCGCCCCAGTTGTTGATGTTGCCGAGGTTGTAATCGGAGATCTGGAACCAGCCCGGACTTTCGGCCGCGATGTAGGCCAGCCCGCCGCGCGGATGGTGGACCCGCGCCTGCGTGTAGGGCTGCTCCGGGGCGGGTCCCTGCCAAAGATCGTAGTTGAGGTCGGCGGGCACCGGCATCGGCGCGGGAAACCCCGGAATCGGCTCCGGGCTCCGCGGCACGGTGACGACGAGCCGGCGCACCTGGCCGATGCGACCGTTGCGCACGATCTGGCAGAGACGGTGGAAGTACGGCTGGCTGCGGACCTCGGTGTCGGTGCGGAAGACGCGGCCGTGGCGCTGCATCGCGTTCGTGATCGCGCGGCCCTCGGCGACCGAGAGCGAGATGGGCTTCTCGAGGGCGACGTCCTTGCCGGCGCGGGCGGCGGCGACCGCCATGGCGGCGTGCCAGTGATCGGGCGTCGAGATCATGACCGCGTCGATGTCGGGCCGGGCCAGCACGTCACGGAAATCCTCATACACCGCGCAGCCCCGGTAGGTGCCGCTTGGAGCGACGTGCGCGTAGGCGGCCTCGACCCGCTGCCGGGCCTGTTCGGCGCGCCAGCGGTCCACGTCGCACACCGCCACCACCTGCACCTCGGCCGAAGCGAGGAACATGGGGAGGTTGGCGTAGGCCACCTGCCGGCCGGTGCCGATGAACGCGACGTTGATGCGGTTGCCCGCGGCCACGGTCCCGCGGGCGCGGACCGGCAGGATGAGCGGAGCGAGCGCGGCCGCAGCTCCCAGCCGGCCGAGAAAACCGCGGCGGCTCAGGGTGCGGTCGCCGGCGCTGCGGAGGGTGCCGCCGTGGGTCATCTGTCGGGTTCGGATTCGGCTCATGGCGGTAAGGACAGGAGGTAGGGAGTCGGTGTCGCGGAAACGGTCGAAAGTCGCTCCCCGCGTTTGCCGGAGCGCGGGGAAGGGCCACGATCCGGCTTGGCCGACGATCGCCAGCGGAACACGCGGGGGTGGACCCCGTCCACGGAAATCCGCCGCCAATCCCTCGGGAGCAAAGATGCTCGGTCTGACGCGCTTGACTAGACGAAGCGCGTCGTGCCGCCGGTCGTGAGCGCAAGGTCCATCAACGGACGATTGGTCTTCCACGCGCCACCGGTGAAGTCGGGCACGTCTACGGACTGCGCCCGATGGCTCGACGACCAACTGGTCAGCTCGATCAACGCGCTCCAAGAGGCGGCATCGTACACGTTTTGCTCAACGGGTAGCCCATTACGCAGACAATCAATCATGCGCCAGTCCATGACGGTGTCCATACCGCCATGATAGTACTCGGTGCCTCCGCCGACCTTCTCCGCCATGGCTCCGACACGCTTTGAGATCTCGGGCGTGTACTGTGCGACGAGTGCCTGATACTCCTGATCCGTCAGCCAGCGATCCTTCTCGTTGGTGTAGAAGCGGGAAGGAGGAGGTTCCATCATGGCCAGTGCCTTGGTGCCGCTGATGAGATGGACCTTCGTCGCCGGACGCGCCGAGAAGTGATCGTACTGAAACATCATGGTCCGGCCCCGGGCGGTGCGGACGATGCAGGTCGTCATATTCCCGTTGAACCTGCGTCCGACGTACGGCTGCCAGAAGGGATCCTGCGCGGCCATCTCCTTGACCTTCTCACCCATGGTGAAGTCGTCCCCGGTAACGGAACTCATGTACTCCATGCGGTCGCCGCAGTTGATCTCCATCTTTTGGGCGATGGGACCAATTCCGTGGATGTTGTACAATGCGCCGATCCGGTCGATGTCGCGTTCGAAGAACCAGAGCTTTTCCTTGCGGAACTTGATCGGAAGCATGTTGCGGCTGTAAGCGCCGTCGCCGTGGACCAGCTTTCCGAAGAAGCCCTGCCGGGCCATGTTCAGCGTGAGCAGCTCAAACGAGTTGAAGCACTGGTTGCCCAGAACGATACAGTGTCGGCGCGTCTTTTCCGACGTCTCGACCAGCTTCCAGCAATCCTCGATCGTGAGGGCGACGGGGAGTTCCGGCGCGACGTGCTTGCCCCGCTCCATGGCATAGACGGCCTGCGTCGTGTGCAGAAGCCAAGGCGTGCAGATGTAGACGAGGTCGACATCGCTGCGATCGCACAGCTTCTTCCAATCCTCTGCACCTCCCGAGTAGGTTGCGGGACTGTGTGCGCGGGCCTTCACGATGGCGACGCCGCGGCTCACCGCCTCCGGTTTGACGTCCGCAAGCGCCGTGATCTGCACTCCCTCAATCTTGATCAGGCGTTGAAGGGCGGCGCCTCCCCGGTCGCCGATGCCGATGAGTCCGATCCTGACGATCGGGAGCTTGGGCGCGGCATAGCCGTGCATGTTGAAGCGCTGCGGCTGGGCCTGCTTGAAGGGCGCTTTGGCGGTGACGCCGGAGGACGCGTGCGCAGCGGCGGGAACGGCGGTGATGCCAAGGCCAGCGAGGCCCGTGGTCTTGAGGAACTGGCGACGGTTGGTTTTCATGGGGGAAGAGAAGCGGGGGCGGAGGAAACGAGGGCGGGTGGAAGGCTCAAGCGACGAGTTCCTCGACGAGGCGGCGCGCGCGGCGCGCTTCCTCGTTCACCTGCTCAAGAGTGCCGGGCTGCAGACACTCGACGGAAAGAGGGCCCTTGGTGAACCCCCCCGCCCGCAGGCGGGCGAGCACGCGCGCGAAGTCGACCTGGCCGGTTCCCGGCGTGATCATCACATCCCTCGGCTCAAGACGAAAGTCCTTCACGGACATGCCATGCACGACGCCGTCCAAAGCCGCGGAGTCGTCCACGAGGTCGATGCCGCCATGCGAGTAGAACCCCACGTTCCCTGGATCGTACATGATCCGAATGTTCGGATCGCCGACCATCCGCAGCTGCCGCCGGATGTGAGCGCCCGAGAACCCATGCGGATGAACCGTGAGGACAACCTGCCTCTCGGCGGCGTAGTCCGCGCAATCGGCCATCACGCGGTAGAAAACGGGGTCGGCCTCGGTCTTCGACGGTTCGTTGACCTGCACGCAAGGTGCACCGCAGATCACGGCGAGATCGACGACGCGACGCAGCTGCGCGGCCCCCTCCTGAATGGGCTTGTTGATCTCGAACTCGCCCCCCGAAAGCACGACGAGACCGAGACCGCGCGACTTCACCTCCCGCCCCACCGCGTCGGCCTGCTCATCGGCGCTGTTGCGGTCAATCACCCGCGCCATTTTGCCCTGCGGGCCATGAACACTGAGACCGACGTGCCGGTAGCCGGTTGCGACCATTCCATCGAGCGCCACCCGGTAGTCACGCATTCCCCATGCGCGGGTGTAGGCACCGATCTGATAGGTCGGACGCGGAGCGGCTGCCCGGGCAAAGGCGGCAACCGTGGCTCCGGCGGCGGCGACGCCAGCGTGGTGAAGAAAGCGGCGTCGGGAGAAAACCGTGGACTCTGGATCTCGTTTCATGAGCGGGCGGGAGGGTGGATTGCGGACGCGAGCGAGTGATCGGGAAACCTCCACGGTGCGCGGTACTCCGGGACGGAAAGCCGCGTAGCCTCGGGATCGCCGATGATCTGCTGTGTCTCGGGGTCAAGTCGCAGCGAACGCCCCAGCTTCAGCGAGAGCAGGCTCAGGACGAGCGGCAGATTGATGCGGCTGTGGTATTCCGGCGAGCAACTCGGCTCCCGCCGCGTCTTCATGCATTCGATCCACTCAAACTCGTGACCGGGTGACGACGGGATCCTCGCGGAGACGGGCTTGAGATCCGCGGCGCTGTAGACGACTCGATGCGGGTAGCCCGGCGCCTGCTTTACCGCTGCGACCTCGGGTTTGATGCAGTCGTCCATCGCATCACCCTCCGGCACGATGCGGTTGGCGTAGTAGTCGCACCACATGGTGCCCCGGGTGCCGTGGAAGTATGTTCCAAGGCGCCGGTTCCGGACCGGGCGCCCGTGCAGGTCGAAACCGTAGCTGTTGGTGAGGGATGTCTTCCACGAGACCAACCGCTTTGGGTAGCGAAGGAGCACCTCGTGGTTGTCATAGGCGTCACCGTCGTCTTCGACGATGAAGCGCCCGCCGCAGGAGGAGACCTCGGAAGGGTAGCCGAGTTCAAGCGCCCAGACTGGGAGATCCAGCACGTGGGAGCCCATTCCCATCGTCCATCCCCCGCTGTAGGAGACCCACGAGTTGCCGTTTCCCGAACCGTCGGCCAAGATGCGGTTGAAGGGAACGAGCGGTCCTGGACCGCACCAGAGATTCCAGTCGACTCCAGCCGGGGCGCGCGTCGAGGGATCCTGCCGACCGACCCCCGCGCGGCCGCGGTTGAGGACGTGGAACGAGCGCACGGTGGCGATGTCGCCCAGGAAACCCGCCCGCACCGTCTCGACAGCGCGCCGGTAGTTGTCGGACGCGTGGAACTGGGTGCCAATCTGGCAGATGCGACCGGTGCGGCGCGCCGCATTCCGAAGCGCAAGATCCTCGGCGGGATACAACGTCATCGGCTTCTCCAGATAGACATCCTTGCCCGCCTCCATGGCATCGATGGCCATCAGCGCGTGCCAATGGGGCGGCGTGGCAATGATCACCCCGTCGACCGCCGGCGAAGCCAGCAACGCACGATAGTCGGCAAAAGCCCGGCAAGTTCGCGGGTGGATCCCCACGACCGCCTTCGCCCGCTCGGGGTAGACGTCGCATGCGGCCGTGACGACGACGTCCGGGTGCAGGGCGGCACGAGCGAGCACAAGCGGACCCTGCTTGCCGCAGCCGATCAACCCAAGCTGCAGCCGACCATTGGCCCCGGGCCCCGCGGCGGCCGCGAACGACCCTGAGGGCCGCAGGAGCGGCGCGGCGAGGCCGGCCACGCCCGCCCAGGCAGTGGTGGTGCAGAACCGCCGTCGTCCGGGGTCAGAGTGGGGCCTCATGAAAATGCCGAATCATCAGAAGGAGATCATCGCGAACCTCGGAGGGAGCGGGACCGCAGTCGAAAGCACCCGTCAGCATTCTCACCCTTGATTCGGGGGCCAGCGCCGCTTTACTAACATCGTTCAATGAAAATCACCATGAACGACGTGGCGCGTGCAGCCGGGGTGAGCCGCGCGACTGTCTCGCTCGCCCTGCGGTCGCGCCCGGGCATTCCCAGTGAGACGCGGGAGCGTGTCCGCGCCGTGGCGGCCCGACTTGGCTACGTTTCCAACCCCCTGGTGGCTGCGCTGATGGCGACCCGGCGGCGGGGACGGAGCCGCTTCCAGGCGACCTTGGCGTTCCTCACCGGACATCCCACTCGGGATGGCTGGCGCCGGTTTACCCCCGCGTATGGAGACCTCTTCGACGGCGCCCGCGCCCGCGCCCGCGAGATCGGCTACGCCCTGGAGCCGTTCTGGATGCACGAGCCGCAGCTCAAGGCGGGGCGGCTGAAACAGATTCTCGAGGCGCGGGGCATCCTCGGCATCATCGTGGCACCGATGCCGATCAAGGATGCGGTTCTTCCGGTCTTCGACTGGCAGGGCTTCAGCGTCGTCTCGGTGGGCTACTCGGTGCGGCGACCCGACCTCGATCGCATCTCGCACGACTACTTTCACGGCATGAAGCTGGCGCTGGCCCGCTGCCGCGAGAAGGGGTACCGGCGGATCGGGCTCTTTCTCGACCGCAACGTGAGTTCGGTGACGTTCGACCTTTGGTACGCGGCCTATCTGGCCGAGCAACGATCGACACGGGGCGCCGATGCAATCGAACCCCTGCTGGTTGAGGATCCGGATGATCCCTCGCTGACCCCATGGCTTCGCCGGGAGCGCCCCGACTGTCTCATCTGCCTCGATCCTTGGCGTCTGGAGGAACTGGGAAGGATTCCACAGTCGTTGCCAGCCGTGAGCCTCAACGTGGACGAGGCTCCGCATCCGATGCCGGGAGTGAGCCGAGACTTCGAGGTGATCGGCGAGGCAGCGGTGGACCGCGTCGTCTCGCTGCTGCAGCACAATCAGCGCGGCGTGCCCAAGCGGCCACGAACCCTGCTGATCGAGGGCCTGTGGAGCCATGACGAACTCCTGCCTGAGGCGACACCACGCGGTGTTGGCAAATGACCCGCCGTCTCAATGCATCTCCACCTGACACGTCCCGATGCCGCCGCGGTAGAAGTTGAAACGAACGTTGGGGTGCTCGGCGAGCAGCGACATGGGCACGGCGCTGTCGGCAATTCCCTTGCTGATCATCAGGGTCGTCAGGCGCTGCCCGAACGGGCTGTCGTGCATTCCCGCCTGCCAGATCGAGACCCTTTCAGCGAGCCATGTCTCGGCGGGGCCGACCGTGATCGCTTTGGTGGGTACCAACGATATGTTGCCCCCACCGGAGGTCCGCGCGTTTTGCGAGAGGGTCACGGGGTGCAGATCGACGATCCGGGTGGCCAGACGTCGGAATTCCGCTGACGTGGGCGGCGCGTCACGGTAGGGTCCTTCGCGCCTGACCGGATCGTTGAAGGCCCAGTGCTTGATGTCGCCCTGCCCGCCCTGCATCACCACGCACCGCACGCCCTGCCAGCTCTGCCGGTAGGCGGCGAGGTCCGCCTTCGGGAAGTGAAGGTTCTGCTCCCGGATCGCCAGCTCGGGTCTAATTCGGTTGAAGCACAGTTCGCGGTCCGCCCGCTCGAAGGACAGCGGATGGGTGACGGGAACCTCGCGCCCCGTCGCAACGTCGAACCACTCGTCCATTCCCCAGAAGTGCGCATCACGGAGCGACAGACCGAGCTCGTTCACAAGACGAGCGACGAGCGGTAATTGCTCGGTCGGCCCAATGGGGCCGCAGATGCCGGCTGGATTATCGGGGGTGGACTGCCTCCATGCTTCGATGTACTCCAGCGCCTCGGCCAGGTAGAACTCTTCCAGCGTGTCGTAGAACACGACTTCGAATCCCTCGCGAGAGAGGCCGGCCATGTCGCCCGGCGTGAGCCGCGCCGCCTCCTCCAGCAAGGCTCGGTCGAGCGTGGTGTAATCCCACCAATCAGGTGCGATCGAACTGAGTTTGCGTGCCATAGAAAGTCGGGCTTCCTCTACCGCGGCGAGGCGTCCATCACCCGCCGCACCACCCCCACCAGTCCCGCACCCGCCGCAACGGTGATCGCGGTGAGGCCCGCGGCGAGGCCGATCCGGCCGTAGCAGAGACTGCCGATCGCAAACATCGCGGCCCAGATCGTCGCGCAGCCGAGGGAGCAACCCAGCAGCGCGAGGGGCAGGCTGTCGCCCGAGCCGGATTCATCGATCCCGGCCTCGCGGCGGATCGCTCCCCAACCCGGCCCCCGCGGCCGGACCCGCCGACAGAACTCAATCAGCGCCGCCCGATCGGTCTGCGGGCCCAGATAGGCCGTCGCCACCCAGCAGGCCGTGGTCACGGCGACCGTGATCAGAAGCTTTTGGTGGGTGGAGAACCCCACCACTCCTTGCCGCTCAAGGACGAAGAGCACGAGCGAGATCGCGAACGAACTCACCATCGCGACGATTTCGCACCAAGCCGTGATCCGCCACCAATACCAGCGGAGCAGGTACAGGAGGCCCGTGCCGGCCCCGATCTGCAGCATGATCTCGAAGTTGCCCTTGGCGGACTCCAGAACGGCGGTGAGCAGGCAGGAGAGGAGGAACAGCAAGAGCGTCATCAGCCGGCCGACGAACACATAGTGCCTCTCCGAAGCAACGGGACGGACGAAGCGTCGGTAGCAGTCATGCACCAGATAGCTGCCGCCCCAGTTCAGCAGGGTCGTGATGGTGCTGGAATGTGCAGCGATCATGCCCGCGACCATAAGACCAAGGAAGCCGGCCGGCAGGAACTTCCACATCGCCACGTAGGCAATGTCGTGATGCACCAGCCTCGCCTCCACGTGGGGAAACTCACGCTGGATGTCCGCCAGCGTCGGAAACACGATCAACGAGGCCAGTGCCGTGATGATCCACGGCCAGGGACGCAAGACGTAGTGTCCGAAGTTGAACAGGAGGACCGCGCCGATCGAGTCCCTCTCCGACTTTGACGCGAGCATGCGTTGCGCGATGAAGCTTCCCCCGCCCGGTTCCGCGCCAGGATACCACACGGCCCACCATTGGACCGCCAGAGGCATGATGAACACCGCCACCGCGATGTCCCAGTGATTCGAGAAGTCGGGCAGGAACGCGAGGTAGTCGATCCCTCCCGCCGCGCTGCTGGCGGAAAGCTTCTCCACCATGCCGGACAGGCCCCCGACCCCGGGAGCCTGCAGGGCGAAATAGGCGCCTGCGGTGACTGCCGCCATCATGAAGACCAACTGGATCAGGTCGATCACCAGAACGCCCCACAGGCCGGAGTAGGCCGCGAAAATCACGCTGAGCAGGCCCGACACCGCGAGCGTCTCCCACATGGTGAAGCCAAAGAGCAAGGCCCCCATCTTGCAGGCGGCAAGGTTGACCGAAGCCATGACCAGAACATTGAAGAACAGTCCGAGGTAGACCGCCCGGAAACCGCGCACGGCACCCGCCGCACGACCCGAGTACCGAAGTTCGTAGAACTCGAGATCGGTCATCACCCCGGAACGTCGCCACAGGCGGGCGAAGAAGAAGATCGTGACCACCCCGGTGAGCGCAAACGCGAGCAGCGCCCAGTTGCTGGCGACGCCCTGCCGACGCACCATGTCCGTGACCAGCAGGGGCGTGCCCGTGGAAAACGTCGTGGCCACCATCGAAAGACCGGCCAGCCACCACGGCACTGACCGGCCCGAGACGAAGAACTCCGCGGTGCTTGAGCCCGCCTGTCGTCCAAAGCGCAGGGCCGGCAGGAAGCAGATCGCCAGGGAAAGGACGACAATCGACCAGTCCAGCGGTGCCATGCTCATGGCGCAGCCTCCGGGGACAGCGCCGGGGCTTCAACGCCCGGCAACCGGTCAGCGCGGCCCAGCCACGCCAGCGTGTTGCGGCGACAAACCCGGTCCCGCAGGTCGGCCGGCAGCGCATCGAGGCACTCCACCTCGCGGCGGTAGGAACTCTTGAGCTTCACGTGCTCGTAGTGAATCGAGTGATACGGGGCGTCGCTGCCCCAGACGAGCTTGTCCGGAAACGCCTCGGCAAGGTCGTGGAGAACCCGCTCGGGAGATGAGTAGTCGGTCGGGAACCGCTCCGCCGGCACGGCCACTGCCGGCAGGTTCGACGCCGCGCACTCGCAGTGAATGACGTGCGCGGAGCAGTCGAACCAGGCGTTGGGAAGCTCCGCCACCCGCCGGAGACTGGGCAGGTGGAAACGGCAGGAGTGCGCAAGAATGAACCGGACTCGCGGCCGGGCCTCCGCGACGCGCAGCAGGTCGACACACTGCGACCACTCATCACTCGGCTTGATGCTCGAGTGAATCAGCAGCGGCAGGTCATGCTCCTCCGCGTAGTCGAGGATGCACGACCCCTCATCCAGAAGCCGGATCACCTTCGACTGGATGATCGTGCCCTGAATCTTGATCCCATGCACGACGTAATCCGCGGGGAGTCTCCGCCACGACTCGACTTGGCGCGCCTGCCGGCGGCCCGGATCTGCGATCAGGAACGGCCAGAGTCGGCGGCGCTGCTCAGGCGATTGCTGCTGGATTTCCTCGCAGAGCCGGCGGTTCTCGAACTCGTAGGGCGTGACGCGCGACGACTCCGGCAATTCGATGCGGTTGCGGAGCAACGCCTCCTGATCCAAGCCAAGGTACGAGATGAACGGAAAGACGATCAGCGCGTCCATCGCGGCCTGCTCGGCCTCGAGGAACAGCCGCGGAATGTCGAGGCAGTACGGGGACCAACCTTGGAGGTAGAAAAGCGCATCGAAGCCAATATGGGTGTGGCAATCAATCCGGGCGCCCGGCGGCAGGGAACGCGGGCTCATGGGTCGGGACGGTTCTGTCGTCATGCGAAGATCGTCTCAGTGGTCCTGCGGAAGCAGGACGGCCTTGATCACCGGCTCAGCACCCTCGACGATGCCGGCCAGCGTTCGGCGCGCCTCCTTCACGCCGCGCACGTGGCTCACTATCTCTGCCGCCGGGACAAGCCCCTTCTTCAACAGATCCAGCGCGCCGTGGAAGTTGATGGCAGGCTCCGCGAAGAAGGGCTGCAGCGTGACCTTGCGGAAGATGAGGTCGTTGATGTCGACGTTGATCGTGTTCCGACCGCCGAAGTGCAGCCCGAAGAACGTGATCGTGCCACCGTAGCCGACGATCTTCAACGCATCGTTAATGCTCTCCGGTGGCGAGCTCACGATCACGCGGTCCACCCCGCCAGGACAGACGTCCCGGATCGCATTCTCCCAACCCGACTCACCGGCGTCTATGACCCGGTCCAAGCCCAGTCGCTCCGCCCGCGCCAAGCGCGCCCGGCCCAGCGGGGTCCGGGTATTGACCCCGGTCAAGGCGACGAATCCCGCACCCTGAAGCTTGGCGACGCGCGCCGTCATGAGTCCAAGGGGGCCGCTGCCGAGGACCGCCACACTGCCCTGGAACGGGATGCGGGCCGCCAGCACCGCGTTGAGGCAAACCGCCAGCGGCTCCGTGAGGCACGCGTGCGTGGCTTCGAGGCCTTCATACTTGATCAGGCTGTTGTGCCGAAGACACAGGTACTGTCCCATCCCGGACTGACCTTCCAGCCCGAACATCGTGCGGCACAAATCAGGCCGGCCTCCCTTGCACGCGGCACAGGTGCCGCACAGGGTGCAATCCTCCACGATCACCTGATCACCGACGGAGACCGTCCTGACCCCAGGGCCGACCTCGACGACTTCACCCGCCAACTCGTGGCCGAGCGCCATGGCCGGACCCGTCCACTGCCGGACAAAATTCAGGTCGGTGCCGCAGATGCCGCAGGCAAGCACCCGGACGATGACCTCCTCGTGGCCCGGGGACCGCACCTCCATCTCCCGCTCTTCGATCTCCAGGTACTTCCGTCCGTAAAGTCCGATGGTCTTCATGGCAGTGAGGGTGGATCACCGGGCGAGGATGCGAGCATCCAGAACGGCCAGCCCGTTGGCCTTCGCCTTAACCGGGTTGAGGTCGATCTCGACGATCTGGGGATGGTCAATGAGGAGTTGCGAAAGCTTCAGCAGCGCGTCGCGGATCGCGGCGAAGTCAACCGGCGGGCCGCCTCGGGCACCCGCCAAGACCTCGTAGCCACGGATCTCGCGGATCATCTCGTCCGCATCCACCACGTCGATCGGGCAGACCCGGAAGGCCACGTCGCGGAGGACCTCGACGAAAATGCCGCCGAGGCCGAACATGATCACGGGGCCGAAGACCGGGTCGCGCACGCCGCCAAGGATGACCTCGACGCCGTCATCCGTGTCCATCCGAGCCACCAGTACGCCGGTGATGGCCGCCGCCGGACAGTGGCGGCGCGCGTTTTCGATGATGGTATGGTAGGCGGCATGGACTTCGGCGGCGCTCCGGAGGCCGAGCTTCACGCCTCCCGCCTCGGACTTGTGCAGGATGTCCGGCGAGACGATCTTCAGCACCACCGGATAGCCCGTGGCCTGCGCCCAAGCAACCGCCTCGTCAGCTGAGGCGGTCAGGGACTCCGGGGGACACGGCAGCCCGCGCCGCAGCAGCAACTCCTTGGCGGCCGGCTCCAGCCATGCGTGCGGGGCTGGGTCGCCCGGATGAGGGTTCTGGGACTCCGCGCTCGGCGACCGGCCGGCTGCGAATCCGCGGCCCACCAGCCGCCAACGAACTTCCTCGTACCGCGCCAAGACCGCCATCGCGCGAATCGCATCGTGGTGATCGAGAAAAAGCGGCACGCCGCGGGCGATCAAGGTCTCGGTGAAGGGACTCGGCTTGTAACCCGAGTACGTGTAGATCAACACCGGCTTGCTCGAGCGACTGATCAGGTCGCACATGCGCTCGACATGGCCCTGCTCCTTGGCCCAGTCCCGGGGATTGATGTTGAAGTTTCCCGCGAAGCCCCCGACCAGGATCACCCCATCCACCGCATCGTCCTCGAGCACGGCCGCCGCCGCTTCGGCGAACCCCTCCCAGCCCGCGAGGTCAATCGGGTTCGTCACCACGGCGTTCGCCGGCAGGAACCCCCTGAGTTTCTCCTGTAGGGCGCGGGAGAAGGTGGGAATTTCCAAGCCCTGCCGCACGCATTCGTCGCTCGCCAACGCGCAGTCGCCGCCCCCTTCCGAGATGATGCACACCCGCCGCCCGCGGGCCCTCTTGCCCTGCTGAAAAGCGAGCAGCACCGAGGTGAGCCTTGAGAACTCCTCGACGACAATCGCCCCGCACTGCCTCAGCGCAGCCTGGTAGATCTGGTCGTCACCGGCGATCGACGCCGTGTGACTCGAGGCGGCGCGGGCACCGGCGGCGGTGCGCCCGGTCTTCACCACCACGACCGGCTTGCTGGGTACAGTCGCTCGAACCTCCTCAAGAAATTTCCTCCCATTCCTCAGCCCTTCGATGTGGACGGCAATGGCGGTCGTGTCTGGGTCGGTCCGCCAATAACGGATGAGGTCGTGGACCTCGACCTCCGCTTGGTTGCCCAACCCAATGACGTAGCGGAAGCCAAGGCCCCGCTGCGCACCAGGGAAGGTGAGTGACTGGGTCAGGTTGCCGCTCTGTGTGACCAACGCCGTTGTGCCGGGGCGGATGAACCCAGTCATGATCAGGTCCAGGCTCACCGGAGCGCTGAAGTAACCGAGGGTGTTCGGGCCAATGATTCGGATGCCGGCCGCCCGCGCCCGGGCGACGAGGACGTCCTGCTCCCGCCGCCCTTCGTCCCCCTGCTCCGCAAACCCGGCGCTGAAGACCACGATCCCTTTCACACCCTTCCGGATGCAGTCCTCCATCGCCTCACCCACGTACCTGCGCGCCGTCATGATCACGGCCGCATCGACCTCTCCCGGAATCGCTCCCACGCTGGCGTGGCACTTCAGTCCGAGGATCGAGTCCGCCTTCGGATTCACGAGGTAAAGGTCCCCGACGTAGCCGCAGCGCTGCGTGATCTCGAGGAATTGGTATCCGAAGCTGTCCGGGTTGCGTGACACGCCGATGATCGCCACCGAGCGCGGATTCAACAGGCGGTGCAGGTTCGAGATGAGCTGCTCCGGGTCGGCGTTGGATCCGGCCGGGTTTCCACCGGCCGAACGTTGCGACTGGGACGTGATCTCTGGGGTTGGCATCATGCAGATTCGAACTGAAGAAGCGTCAGCTCCGGCGTCACGTCCGCAAAGGCAACCTTCACGGCAAGCCCGACGCGGACGCACTCCGGGGGCGTCCGGATAATGTTCGCGATCATCCGAAATCCTTCGTCCAGATCGATGACGGCGTAGACGTAGGGCACATCCGACGAGAAGCCCGCGTGCTGGACCTGACGGATGATCGTGAAGCTGTGGATGACGCCGCGCCCGCTGACTTCCTCCCATGCCAGCGCCTCCGAGAGGCAGTGGTGACACACCGCGCGCGGAAAGTACTGCCGTCGACCACAGCCGGTGCAACGCTGCACGACGAACCGGTGGCGGCGCGCGGCCTCCCAGAATCCGGCCGTCTCCGGAAGGATCTGCGGAAGGGGCTTGGCGCAAGGTGTGTCCGCACTCATCGCGGGTTCATCGACGGTTTGGTGAAGCGAAGTGCTTCACGGGATTTCGTTGCCGAGGATCAACGTGCACTGGTTGGCCATCGCCCCGCCGTTGCCGTGGGCCAGTCCGAAGCGGGCACCCGCGACCTGCAGCGGGCCCGCCCGGCCCATCAACTGCCGCGCCGTCTCGATGACCGGCATGAAGTGACACGCACCATAAGGCTGGCCGCGACCGAGCTGCCCCCCATCAGTATTGACCGGCAAGTCGCCTCCCACGGTCAGGTCCGTTCCGGCCACCAGTGCAGCACCCTCGCCTTTCGCACAGCAGCCCACGTCCTCCAGGGCGATGATGACCGTGATCGTGTAGCAATCGTAGAGCTGCAGGCAGTCGATGTCGGCGATGGTGACCCCCGCCATGGCAAAGGCCGCGCTGGCGGAGCGCCGGATCGGAGACGTGGTCAGCGATGGGTCCCGCCCGTAAGCCGGAGTCCACATCCCGCGGTCGATGGCCTGACCGCCCCCCAGCAGGTACACGGGCTTCTGGCGCGCGTCCCGCGCGCGCTCCGCGGATGTCAAGACCAGGGCCACCGCCCCCGTGCAGGGCATCACGATCTCGAACATCCGGAGCGGATCGCAGATCAAGCGGGAGTGAAGCACGTCGTCGACCGTCACGGGGGCTCGCAGCAACGCATTGTCGAAACGGCCCGCGTGCCGCCGCGCATTCACCACCACCTGGGCGAAGCCCTCCTCACCCGCGCCGAACTCATGCTGGTAACGCCGCTTGATCAGCGCATAGGCGGAATTGTCGCCCATCGGGCCGAAGGGCGTATCGAAGTCACGCTCGAACGACACCGAATCCTCGACGCCATACGGTGCGGGCGGGCCGGGCTGGGAGACCGATCCTCCGACGAGCAACACCGTGCGGCAAAGCCCCGCTTGAATTGCCGCCGCCGCGTGCAGGATCCCCGCGTTGCCCGCCGCGCCTCCGAAGTAAGGGGTGTCGAGGAACGTGGGCCGCAGCTGGAGGTACTCGGCGAGATCCATCGACCAGCTCGAGCCGTGGTCGAGCGGTCCGATGGCGACGAGCCCGTCGATCTCGTCCTTCGCAATGCCAGCGTCCTGAATCGCCAACCGGGCGGCCGTGCACTGCTCCTTCAGGTGCGAGCGGCCGCCCGATTGCCTTCCCTTGGCGAAGGTGGTCTCACCGAAACCGATGATTGCGCTACGGCCCTTGAGACTCATGTCGGACCACGGTTCATTCGCCCGGATGCTTCCCGTCGACCGAACCCAACCCACAGCCGCTCCCGCATCGCATCCCGACCTGCGACGATGTTTCGTCCGCGCAGACCGTCTCGCGTCTTGCCGGCCGGGCGTTCAGCGCACCGCCCGCCAATCGCGTCATTGTTGGTCTGGACAGCCACGAGTACCTTTATGCGTGCGGCGCACTCCGCTCAGAACGACACCTTCACGCCCGCGGTCACGAAGATGCCCTTCCGCAGCGAGTTCGCCTTGATGTCGTTCTCCAGCACGAAGGTGCGGACGAACTCATTGGTCAGGTTCATGGCTTCGAAGAACAGCTCGTAACGCTGGCTGATCCGGTACTGGCCCTTGAAATCGAGGATGAACCGGGGGTCGGCATAGGTGGACGATGCTCCGGCCCCCGACCGATAGAAGCGGTCGTCCCAGTTGCCGAGAAGCCGCAGCTGCCAGCCGTAGGCGACATAGGACACGCCGGCGTTCACCGTCCGCGGACGCTGGTTGGCCAGCTGCTTCTGGAAGAGCGTCGTGCCGAAGTTACCCTCCGCCTGGGTGTAGGTGAAGTTCGCGAACGCCCCGAGTCCGCGCCAGACGCCCGGGAGCCAGGAGAACTGCTGCTGGTACGCGATTTCAAAACCGCGAATCCGCGCGTCACCCGTGTTGACGGGCTGGCGGAGGATGTACCCCACATAGTTTCCGTCGAAGCCGTTGTCGGGTCCGGAGCCAATCGTGGACTCGATGGTGCGGAAGTAATCGGTGATGTCCTTGTGAAAGACGCTGAACTCAAGGAGGCCGATGGGCTCGAAATAGCGCTGCACTGCGACCTCGAAGTTGTCGGCGGCAAACGGCTGCAAGTCCGGGTTGCCGGCCGTAACCACCTGGGTGTCCTCACTGACCGTGTTGTTGGGCAGCACCGAGCCGATCGGCGGACGCGAGATCGAGCGGTTGTAGCTCGCGCGCACCTGCAGGCGCCGGTTCGGCTCGTAGACCAGGTGGATCCCAGGAAACACGTCGACGTAATCCGTCCCCACCGTGCGCATGGGCACCGCGAACCGCTTGTTCGCACGCGCCCGGTTCTCCTCGGGTGTCAGGGTCGGAATCGAGGACGTTCCAGCGGCGGCCGAGGCACTGGTCTGAAAGGCGCGCCCCTCTGAGTCAGTCCGCTCCACCCGTACTCCTCCCATCACGCGCAGCTTACCCAAGGTCACTCCCGATTGGAGGTAAGCGGCCGCGATCGTCTCGTTGAAGACGGAGTCGGAACTCTTCGACTGCAGAACAGTGTTGTATGCATCCGCGGCCGTCTGCCGCCAGAGCTCCGGACGAGTGGCGAGATCTCCGCTGCCGCCGGTCGTCGGCTGGACGGGGAACGGGAATGGGCCGTAGTTACCGTTGGTCAACCGATACTTGAGGCGTTCCGGATCCATGAACGAAGCGATGCCCGAAGCACCGTTGGCGACGTAGGTGTAGTTCACTCGGTTGTTGTCCACCTCGACCTCGTTCACGTCGTAACGCAGGCCAGCCTTGATGTAGGCCGGAACCGCTAGGTTCAGGTCCTTGCGGAAGTTGACTCGCGCGCCGCTCCGCTCCGACTCCACCACGTTGTCCGTGTCGAATCGGGTGGTGAGGCGATAACTCGCCGGATCGTTGATCGAGGGCCCTGCTGTCTGCGCGATGCGGGGAAACCAGCCCGGCGCGCCGCGCCGGTCCAGCGACCAACCCACTCCGGTGGCCTCTGCGGAGACGTTCGAGCCAATGCGGCCGTCGGACTCAATATTTGAGAAGTTCACATCCGCCTCAAGCAGGCCGGACTCGTCGTTGAAGAGGCGGTGGCTGATGCCAGCGGAGGTGGCATAGCTTGAGTCGAGACGCTCGCTGCGGGAGGACAGCAACCTGCTCCGCGACGATGCGAGCGGGAGGGCCGTCTGCTGATCGTACGTGCTTCCAGGCGCAAAGCTCGCTGGCGAAGCGGCGGTGGACATGGTCCATGTCACGTTGCCCGCCACTCCGGTGTGACCATTCTCATTCAGGGTGTTGCGCCAGTAGACCGACGTGCGATCACTCAGCCGGTAGTCGAGATTCAGGCCCACGGTCCGGAGACGAACCGGTCGATCCGCAAACTCCTGCACGGCAAAGCTGTGCTGCAGGGTCGACGGCAGCCCATTCGCTGCGGTGGGAAAGAGGTACGAGGCCGCGCTGTTGGCGAGACCGTTCGAGGAAAAGAAGGACTCGTTGTGGCTGACGGTGAAGTCCACCCCAAGATTCCGCTCTCCCCCGGCCACGCTGAAGGCGTCGCCATAGCGGAACACGACCTGATCGAGCGCGAATTGGTCCCGGTAGCGGGGGCCTTCCATCCCGGGGCGGAAAATGGAGCGGCTGCCGAATGTGAACTCCGTCAGGCGTTCACGGCGGTCGAAACCACGGCGACTGACCATGTTGACCTGACCGCCGATGGCGTTGGCCGGCATGTCCGGGGTCGGTGCGCGGACCAACTCCACCGACTCGACATTGGCCGTCGAGAGAGCCCGCATCGATGGATTGCGGCTGGATCCCGCTCCGACGTTCGCGGTCGCGACGTCGTTTCCATCCACCATCACCGAAATGAAGTCCGCCCCCAGCCCGCGCACGAAAATGGCTCCGATGTCCGAGACATTGTCGACCGCGATGCCCGGAATGCGGCTGAGCAGTTCCCCGGGATTCGTGGCGGGAGCGCCATGCGCATCCGCCGCGACGACCGTCTTCGCATTCTCCGCTTCGCGCTGGCGCTGGACGGCAAGCGCGGCGCCCTCGCGAATTCCCTCAACGGTGAAGGCCTCAAGCTTGTAGATCTGACTTGTGAGTTGGACCTCGACCGTAGCCCGCCCGGTTTCAGGTACCATCACTGAAACCTGTTGTGTGTCCAGACCCGCGTACTCCACCCGCAACGTCTGCGGTCCGACGGGCGCAGTCAGCGTGAATTCGCCGCCCGCCGTCGAGCGCGCCGTCGTACTCGTACCCTCCACCGCAATAAAGGCGCCGATGAGATACTGCCCCGTTGCTTGATTCAACACGCGGCCGGAGACGAGTCCTTGCGCTCGTCCACCCGGGCTGGTCGGAGGAGTTTGTGCGAAGATAGAGGTGACCCAGAGAGCAAGGGCCATGGCGAACAAGCTGCCGCGAAGGGCGCGTATCGTGGTTCTGTGGTTCATGGTGATTCGTCGGGATTGGGGGACAGGGGTAGGGGTGGATCGGGGAAACAAGGCTGGGCCGGGATGGAAGCCTCACCTTCTTCTCGGATTGATTGCTGTGCATACGCGCCCCGTTTCCACGGGCGACGCTGTCGTCATTGACATCGTTCAACGCCGAAATTGCGGAGACCCTTTCGGCCCGAAGTCCAAGCCGCCGGGCCGATCCGTCCCACGCTCCGTCACCGAAACCACACCGGTGCCGCAACCCGGTCAAAGGCGCGTAACCACCACGACGCAGTGTGCTCGCCGCGTGACTACCACGCGGGTCCCGGAATCCGGCAAACCGGATCTCCACGATCCGTGCTTCGCGCCCACCTAGCGCGGCGCGAAGACGGCCTCCATCGCCTCGGGGGCGGCGAACATCAACGCCGCATCGTGGCCGATGCCGGCGGCCTCCACGAGGCGCCAGCCAAAGGTCCACCCGCGCTCGGTCGCGAGCGCCCGCGCGAACGCGAAGCAGGCGTGGCCGCGCTCATGGCGGCTCTTTCCCTGCCGCAGGGCCGCGGCGCTGCGATCGAGGCTCTTCGCGTTCGGATCCGTATCCGCCGTGCCGAGGTAAAGGGTCAGGGGCGCGGCGAGGTAGCGCCGCAGGCTGTCGTCGTCACTCCACTGCGGGGGCAGACCGCCGAAGCCATAGCCGAACTCCGCCTCCCGCGTCGGAAAGAGGTGCGAACCAGGGTTCGCCGCGATGATGCGCTCCGGTCCTTCGGGGAGAAACGCCGCGAGCCGGACGAGGAACTGCCCGCCGGCGGAGTGGCCCAGGTAGTAGTACGGCAGCTGCGGTCGGCCTTCCTTCGCCCGAACATCCGCGACGAGCCGGGGCACAACCGCATAGGTCCACGCTTCCCGGGGCTGGGGCTTCCCCGCCTGCGTGATCCCGCCGCGCTGGTAGCGCTCCATCGGAAAACGCTCGCGGTCAAAGAGCGGCGTCACCACCAGCGACCGCGACCACTCCGCGAGGTTGATCGCGAAGTTGCGGTAATCCTCCGCGTTCCGCGCCACCCCGTGAAACACCACGATCAAGGGCCCGTCACGGTAGGTCGCGGGCTTGTAGGCGAACACGCGGATCGGCTCCGCCCCGTTCGCGAAGGTGTAGTCGGAGGAACCGATCGGCAGGGCCGTGGGGGATCGCGCCGCCGCCGAGGCCGAGTCCGCTGCACTCTCGGACGCACTCGCCGGAGTCCCCGGTGCGTTCACCTCGGCCCGCTTCGTCGCCACGGGCTTCGCCGACTCCACCTGCGCCGCCAGCGGCGTCATCATCCCTCCAGCCACGCCGAGGCACAGCGCCGCCACCCCCGCCGCTCCGTTCATCGCCCGTCGCAGCGCCGCCCCCGCCCGGAGAAAGTCATGAAGCTCCCGGGCGACGCCGCTGCGCGGTGTATCCAGATTACGGATGCGCTGCGACCACCGTTTCGAGAGGCAACGGTCGAGCCCGGAAACGGAGGAAAAGCCTGGCGCGGCTCGATTCGGCTGCTTCATGGCGTCGATGAGATCGGGGTTCCCGGGAGGCCGTGGCTTGAATCCTCCGTCGGATCCGCCAGCGGGGCCGCTCTCGCCGCCGGGCCTTGCCCCAAACCCGGTGGAATCCCCGCCGTTGGGCCGCGCTCCAGCGTGATGATGCACTCAAGGTGGCGGGTCTGAGGAAAGAGGTCGAACGGCTGCACCGCGCGCAGGAGGTAGCCCGCGTCGAGAAAGTGCCGGAGGTCGCGCATCTGGGTCGCCGGGTCGCACGAGACGTAGACCACCGCCCGCGGTCCGAAGCCGAAGAGCTGGGTCAGGAAGGCTTCGTCACATCCCTTCCGCGGCGGGTCGATCACGACGACGGTATCCAATGCGGGGTGACGCAGTCCGGCGAAGATCCGTGACGCGTCCCCGGCTTCGAAGCGTGCGTTGGTGATGCCGTTGGCGGCGGCGTTCTCGCGCGCGAAGGCGACGCTGCTCTCGCTGATCTCGATGCCGGTGACCTCGGCGAAGGCGGGGGCGGCGGTCAGCGCGAAAAGCCCGCTGCCGCAGTACGCGTCCACCAGGTAGCGGGCACCGCTGGCCGCCGCCTGCGCGCGCACGTACGCGGTGAACGCCGGCAGGATGAAGGGATTGTTCTGGAAGAAGTCGCGGGCGAGGAAGCGCAGGCGGAGGTCTCCGACCGTCTCGACGATCGCAGCATCGTAGTCCGTCGTCACCTCGCCCGACGCCTCGCGGAGCAGAAGGGTCGCCCCGCGGGCGTAGCTGCCGGCGGCCGCGCGCACGTGCACCTCCGCACGCAGCGACGTGAGACGCGCGTTGATCGCGTCAGTGGCGATGGCGCAGCGCGGCACGTCAAGGATGTCGAACCGCGTCCCCTGCCGGAGGAAGCCGATCGGCGGCGGCACGGCCGGGTCGCGGGGTGCGGCGAAGTGCGGGGTGATCTTCGAGCGGTAGCCCCATTCGCGGGGGGAGCCGTGGACCGGAGCGACGGGGAAAGAAATCCCGGCCAGGTGCTCAAGCAGCTCGGCGACCTGCCGTCGCTTCCATTCCAACTGCGCGGGATAGGCAAGATGCTGGTACTGGCATCCGCCGCAGCGCCCGTAAAGCGGGCACGGCGCGGCGACGCGGTCCGGCGACGCGACCAAGACCTCCAGAAGATCCGCCTCGGAAAAGTTGCGGTGATTGCGGAAGACACGGGCGCGCACCCGTTCGCCCGGGAGCGTGAACGGCACCATGACCACCCAGTTCTCGACCGCGCGGCCCTCCGGACCCGGACGCGAGAAGCGGCCCAACCCGGAGCCCAGGTTGGTCAGCGTGCTGATTTCCAGCTCGATCTCCTCATGATAGGAGAACGGCAGGTCGTTGAAACGAGCCTTCTTCTTGCCCACGGCTCCACGTTTCGGCGCCGGGCGGAATTCACAACGTCAAATCCGCGACGGCCCCGGCGCCCGGGGACAGCACCACGCCGGCCGGAGCGGCCCGCTGCGAAGCAGGCTGGCCACCCTGCGCCGAAGCGCTAGCGTGGCGGACCGTGGACCTCCCCGCCGAGAAAATCTCCAGCCTGCAGAACCCGCGCGTGAAGCATCTCGTGCGGCTGCGCGACCGGCGGCCACGCGATGAGGCCGGAGTCTTTCTGGTCGAGGGCTACCGCGAGATCCGGCGCGCTCTGGAAAAAGGTGTCGCGCTGCAGGAAGTCTATTTTTCCCGCGACTGGTTCCTCGGGGAGAACGAGCCCGCGCTCCTCGAGGAGGCACGGCGGCGCGGGGCGGCGCTCTTCGAGCTGTCCAAGGACGCCTTTGCCAAGGTGGCGTACCGCGAACGGCCGGACGGCCTGCTGGCGGTCGCGCCCCAGTGGTGCCGTTCCCTCGCCGAGCTCACGCTCCCCGCAGTCCCCTTCCTCCTCGTCGTCGAATCGATCGAGAAGCCCGGCAACCTCGGCACCATCCTCCGCAGTGCCGATGCTGCCGGGTGCGACGCGCTGATCGTTTGCGATCCGATCACCGATCTCTTCAACCCCAACGTCGTCCGCGCCTCGACCGGCGTCCTCTTCTCGGTGCCCTGCGTGGTGGCCTCGAGCGAAGAGGTGCAAGCCTGGCTGCGCGACCGCGGCATCCGCAGCATCGCCACCACCCCAGCCGCCACCACCCTGTACACCGACGCCGACCTCACCGGCCCGCTGGCGGTGGTGATGGGCAGCGAACAGTACGGCCTGAGCGACTTCTGGCTGAAGCACGCCGATCTGCCCGTACGCATCCCCATGGCGGGGCAGGCCGACTCCCTCAACGTGGCGATGGCCACGATCATCACCCTGTTCGAGGCCGTGCGGCAGCGCACTCCCCGACCCACGCCGTGAGCGCGCACCCGAAAAGCGTTGCCCGCTCCGCCAACTTGCAAAAGCCTCCCTCCCATCTCATCCCATGTTCCAGGTCACCTTTTCCGAGCAGGCGATCCGCGAACTGAACAAGCTGGACAAACTCGCGCAGTTGGAGGCGGTTGATCCGATCAGCAGCCTCAAGGCCGCCGATCTCGAAAAGCCCCGCGAACCCCTCGGCCGGTTCCACCGCGGGGCACAGACCCTCTACCGCCTGCGCGCCGGCGACCATCGCTTCTACTTCGAAACCCAGGGATCCACGCTCTTCGTCCGCTACATTCTCCACCATAACTCGCTGGAGGACTTCCTGTTGCGAAATAGGTTTCCCGTCTCCGAGACCCAGTTGGTGGAGCAGCATTCGAAGTTCTGGAAGTACCTGGAGTCCCTGACGAAGAAAGCGACCTGACGGAGGAATACCTGCCATGGCCGATCCCGCCCACCCTGCCCGCAGTCCCGATTCCGACCCGCATGATGAGGTGGTTCCCACCGGTTTGGAGGATCGGGAGAATCCGTACTCGGTGACCGCCGCCAGCCGGATCTATTTCCTGCCGAACCTGATGACGGCGGGAAATCTCTTCTGCGGTTTCGCGTCGGTGATCCGGTGCATCCAGGCTAATTATGAGATGAAGCAGGCCGCAGTGATCACCGGCTCGGCCATCGACCTTTACAAGCAGGCCATCTGGCTGATCTTCGGTGCGGCCGCCTTCGACATGCTGGATGGTCGGCTGGCGCGGATGGGTGGGCGGGAGTCGCTCTTCGGCGCGGAGTTCGACTCCCTCGCTGACGTCGTTTCCTTCGGGATCGCACCGGCCTTGCTGGTGTTCTTCCTGATCCTTTCGCCGACTCAGGGCTACCCGGTCTTCCGGGAAATCGGCTGGGTCTTCGCGTTCATCTACCTGCTCTGCGCGGCAGTCCGCCTGGCGCGGTTCAACGTCATCACCAACCCCCTCCTCGCCCGGGCCAAGGCGGAGACGAACAAGGATTTCGTCGGCCTGCCTGTCCCGGCGGCGGCCATCACCGTCGCCAGCCTCGTCCTCTTCCTGCTCAGCCTCGCCGAGCAGGACCGCTCCCTCCACCGGTGGGCGCTGGTCCTCCCGGTGCTGATGGCCATCATTGCCGTCCTGATGGTGAGCACGGTCCGCTATCCCAGCGGAAAGCAGGTCGACATGCAGACGACGACGCGCCTGACCCGCTTCGTGACCGTTCTCATCTGCGTGGCGGCGGTTTTTGTCTTCAAGGAAGTAGGCCTGTTCGTCGTCGCGCTTGGGTACATCGGCTTTGGCTTGGTCCGCCACCTCCGGCGGAGCGTCTCGGCGCCGAAGCCGGCGGACACCGGCGGGCGGAACTGAACAGCCTGTGATCAACCTGTCGACTCCCCGCGAACAGCTTTGGCCCGGTGAAGAACCGGGAGGTTCTTGGAGGGTTCCGGGCACGTTCTTCACCGCTCCCGGAGCGGACTCCGCGGGCGGAGTTTCAGAGGAGCCAGCCGCCCGAAAAGGAAGGTTGTTGGTCCTTTCCGGGCCGCATAATAAGACTGCTCTTAATTACTGATTGAATAAGGTATCACTTAGACTTTGTTAACCACTCGGCACGCCGTGCCCCGCGCCCCATGAAATTCAAGATCAACCGCGATCATTTCAGCAACGGCTTGGCTCAAGTCCTCAACGTCGTGGGCTCCAAGACCACGATGCCGATCCTGAGCAACGTGCTGATTGAAGCGGACAAGGACTTCATCTCGCTGACGACGACGAACCTCGATCTCGGCATCCGCTGCCGGATCAAGGCGGAGGTGAAGGAGGGCGGAGCGGTGACGCTGCCGGTGAAGCGGCTGGCGACGATCGTCCGCGAACTTCCCAATCTCGATGTGTCGTTCGATGCCTCGCCCAACCACCAGGTGAAGCTGGCGTCGGGTGGTTCGAATTTCCGCATCATGGGCATCGGCAAGGAGGAGTTCCCGCCGCTGCCGGAGTTCGGCGACGAGAAGTCCTTCACGCTCGATCAGCCGGAGCTGGTCTCGATGCTGAAGAGCGTCGCGTACGCCCAGAGCAGCGACGAAACGCGGTACATCCTGAACGGCGTCTACTTCGCGTTCCGCGACGGCCATTTCTCCCTCGTGGCCACCGATGGCCGCCGCCTCGCCCTCATCGCCAAGGAGATGGAGATCCCGGCCACCAGCGCCGGGGCGATCATCCTGCCCGCCAAGACAGTCGCTGAACTGCTGCGCATGCTCGACAAGGGTGAGAAGGTGAAGATCGACTTCAGCGACCGCCGCTGCTCGTTCCAGATCGGCACCGACAAGGATTCCAGCGGCCTGATCGACTCGATCTACCTCTACTCCAAGGTCGTCGAGGGCAACTATCCGAATTACCAGCAGGTCATCCCCAAGGAAACGCACCAGCGCATCAAGCTGGAGCGCGAACTCCTCCTGCAGTGCATCCACCGCGCCGCGCTCGTCACGAGCGAAAAGGCGAACTCGGTCAAATTGAAGCTGAGCAGCAACCTGCTCGAAATCACCGCGCAAAGCCCGGACTTCGGCGAGGCTCACGAATCGATGGCGATCTCGTACAGCGGGCCGGAACTGCAGGCGGCCTTCAACCCGGCGTTCCTGATGGATCCGCTGAAGGCACTGACCAAGGACGAGGTCTTCTTTGAGGTGAAGGACGATGTCAGCCCGGGCGTCTTCAAGACGCTCGAGAACTTCATCTGCGTGATCATGCCGGTGCGGCTGAGCTGAGCTGCGCCCGGCGGCGGCGACTGCGCCTCCAGTGATGCTTGACGCCTATGTGCTGTTCGGCGCCATCGTGGCGTCGCTCGTCCTGACCCAGATCAACCAGCGTCTGGCCTCGCCCATTCTCGCGATCTTCAACCGCTGGCTGCGCTGGCTGATCTTCAGTCTCGGTGCCGCCTCCGTGTGCCGGCAGTTTGAGCTGATTGACCGGCCGTTCTGGGCGCTTCTGGTCGGCTTCGCCCTGATCTACTTCCTCGTCGAAACCGGCTACCGGTGGCTGGAAATCCACGCCCTGAGCGTCAGCCCCATGCCGCTCTTCCCCCGCTTCGCCGTGAATTCCAGCGGGGAGGAGTGGCCCACCCACCCGCGGTCACTCGCCCTGCGCGAATGGCTCCGCCAGCGGGGATTCCGCGCCCTCCAATCGCTCAAGGCCGAGGTCGGGCCCGGGATCTACCTCCGCACGTCCATCTACCAGGACGCCACCGGGACGCTGCGCGTGCAGGTCACGTTCCTGCCCCAAGCCGGTGGCAGCATCGCGGTCTGCCACACGTTTTCGACCCAGACCGCGGCCGGAGATCGGATCGTGACGGATAACCTCTTCCTCCCGTTCGGCGGATTCTATCCGGAGAACTGGTTTGTCGAACGGCACCCATGGACGCGCTCCGCGGCGAGCCTGCTGAAGCGGCACGAGGTGCGGGTGCGGGCCGCCGGCGCACCGCCGGCCGTCTGGGACTTGGAGCCGCTCGGCGACCTCAACCAGCAGCAGCACGAGGTCGAGCGCATCAACACCGAACTGGGTTTCCTCCTGCCCCACGCCGAGCGCGACGACCACGGCAAGATCTCCCACGAAGGACGCTACCGCGTCTGGAAGGAAGTCTGGCAGCTCAACTACCTCGGGCTCGCGGCCCGCTACTGACGCGCGCCAGGTCCTGCGCTGGGGCGTTGCCATGGTCGGCTCCCGGAGCCATCTTGCCGCCATGGATCGGTTGCGGCCACAGCTGAAGAAGCCGAGTTTTCCCATCAGTGAGGGCCTGCGCGGCTACCTCCAGCGCTACCGCCGCGAGCGGGCCCTGCCGGTGACCTACGACCGGTTGCGCGGCTTCACCGAGGCCGCCCCGCTGGCGGACGCCGCCGGCAAGCCGACGCTTTGGGAGACCGTGGTCTACGACCGGCTGGAGATGGATTCGCTCAACGAGGACCTCAAGCGGATCTACGCGCTCATCCGCGTCGACGGCGACCTCTCCGTGATGCGGCACTTGTACGTCGACCGGATCGACTTCTGCGCCTTCGGCAATTCCGCGCCGTTTCGCATCCGCATCGTCAATTCCTTCAACGACAACGCCGACTACTACTACATCAAGCGGGCCGACGCCTCGCGCGTCTACGGGCTGGAGCTCGAGCACGTGCTCTCGCCGAACCGCCTGAATTACCTCACCCACGGGCCGACCTTGGTCGAGGAGCACATCGCCGGACTGCCCGGGGACGTCTTCATCGAGCGCTGGCTGGAGAGCCCGGAGCTGCGGCCCATCCGCATCGCCAAGGAACTGGTGAAGTTCAACGAACGCTGCTTCGTGCGGCTGCTGGGCGACATGCGGAGCTACAACTTCGTCTTCGTCATCACGCCCGACTTCGAGGGCGCGCAGGTCCGCATCCGCGCGATGGACTTCGACCAGCAGAGCTACGAGGGCCGGATGAACTTCTACCGTCCGCAGTTCTTTCGCGAGAACCAGCCGCTCGCGCTCTTCTGCGTCCACCATCTCAATCTCGAGACCGCCCGCCAGTACCAGCGCGAGGAGCAGGTGCTGATGCTGCAGCGGGCCGCCGTGACCGAGGAGCGGCTGAGCTACCTGCTGCGGGTGATGTCGGCCGACCCGCTCTCGCTGCCGGAGCACCTTGAGATGCTCCGCGAGTCGCTCGCCGTGCACTACGACTGGCCGGAATTCCTCGACTGTGAATCGATGGGCGGTCTCGTGCGCGAGAGCCTCGCCGCGATCCGCGTGCGCGTGCGCGACCAGGACCGCGCCGCGCCGGCCGGCTTGGAATGACGCGCCGCACTCTCGGCGTGACGCCCGGCCCGCTCCGACGTAGGGTGCAGCGCTGGCTCTCCCCCTTTTCCCCGTTCGCGGGTCCACTCGTCTTCGCTCTTCCTCGTCTCCCTGTTCCCATGGTCAAAGGACAAAGAGTCGTCTGCGTGAATGATACCTTCACCGCGGTCATCCGCGCCCTCTACCAGCAGCTGCCGGTGAAGGGAGAGACGTACACGATCCGCGAGGTCTTCCTCGGCCGGGAAAAGGTCGTGAAGGGCGGTGACACGGCCACGGTGGGACTGCTGCTGGAGGAGTTGAAGAACCCGTCGGATCCGTTCCACCAGGGTAAGCAGGAACTGGGTTTCACCTCCGAACGTTTCGCCCCGCTCGAGGAACTGCCTCCGGAGGAGGAGGAGACCTTCGAGCTCGTGGGCGCCGGTGCGAAGAAGGAGAAGCACCTGCCCTTTGAGGTCGGGGTGGGTGGGAACAACTGACGCTTCGGTCCGTCGGGGTCGGGGCGTTTCCGCGGCGCGGCGTTGAGGGCACGTCGGGAGCGCGACTCTTTGCGATCGACGCCTCGACGAGCTCCGCGCCGAAGCGTGCGGGGCGAGCCGGCGTCCGTTCCGCAGTGCCGGGGCGCGTTCCGCGGTCTGCGCTACTCGATCCGGCCCTCGTCGAAGTCGATCAGGTCCGGGACGGAGCGGATTTCCCCGATCCGGTCTTCACAGCCCATCGCCTTCAGGGCGGTGGCGAGAAACTCCTGGCCGGCCGTCGTGAGGCCTTTCTGGCAAAGCTCGCGATTCCACCGGTGGGCGCGGGTGTCCGCAGGAAGGAGTTCGCGAAGGCGACGGGCGAGATCGGATTCGTCCGCGGCGGCGAAGACCGCGGCTTCCACGGCGTTGGGCTCGATGCCGAGGTGCTGGCAGAGAAACCGGTCCAGGCCGCGCTTGTAGTTCTTCGCGTAGCTGGCCGGAAGCGAGCCGTGCTGCTTCACGTAGCGGCACTTGGCGAGGAAGCGCGGAAAGTAGAGCAGTCCGGTCGCCGGATCCGGCAGGTAGGGCGACGGGAGCGAGGTCAGGATCTCGCCGGTCGAACCGGGGATGGGCTTTGACGGCATCGGCGTCCGGGCGAGCGCTCGGGGGCCGACTCAGTGCGTTGCCAGACGACGCTCGCGGGCCACGAACCAGCGTGGAGCGCCGGCATCGTCGACGATCGGCGTGATGGCCACGTCGACGCGGTACACGCTTCCGTCCTTGGCGTAGTTGGCGAGGGTCTCCCGGCAGGGCTGGGCTTCGCGCAGCGCGGCACGCATGCGCGCCACGGCGTCGCGGTCGGTGGCCGGACCCTGCAGCAGCTCCCCGGGCTTGCGGCCGCGGAGGTCCGTGAGCGAGTAGCCGCACATGCCGGTGAAGGACTCATTCACCCATTCCACGCGGCCTTCCGGGCACGTCACGACGAGGGCGTCCGGCGCCGGGGGGCAGGATTCGGCCGCGATGCTCTGCAGGATGCGCTCGCGCAGGGGGGCCGGCGGCTCCACCGCGACCGGGGTCTGCGCCAGGACCAACTCCGCGCCGATGGCCTGAAGGCGCGCCACCTCGGCACGCACCCCTTCATGAAATTCCAGCACGAGTTCGAACGCCTCCCGCTCGGCGGCGGACAGCGCCCCGGCCACGTAAAGGGCGGCCCGTTCTTGGAGGAATTCCGGCGGCATGGGGAACGGATAATCAGGTGCGTTTCCGGGTCAAGCCGGAGGCGCAACTCAGGCGGGCCCCGGGGGGGTGCGGACGATCAGCGAGCGGATTTCCGTCATGTCCTCGATCGCGAACCGCACGCCCTCCCGGCCAAGACCGCTGTCCTTCACGCCCCCGTAGGGCTGGTTGTCCGCCCGGAAGGACGGGACGTCTCCCACCACCACGCCGCCCACCTCCAGCTCGTCCCACGCCTGCTGCACGTGGTAGAGGTCGCGGGTGAAGATACCCGCCTGCAGACCGAACGTGCTCGCGTTGGCCAGCGCCAGCGCCTCGCCGAACGTGGAATAGGGCGTCAGGACCGCCACCGGGCCGAAGGCCTCCTGCGCGCAGATCGGCAGATGCGCCGGGACGTTCTCCAGCAGGGTGGCGTCGAGCACCGCGCCGCGGCGGTGGCCGCCGCAGAGCACGCGGGCCCCGGCCTTCCGCGCCTCCTCGATCCATCCGTGCAGCCGGACGGCGTCGGCCTCCGTGATCATCGGCCCGACGAACGTTTCCTCACGCTTAGGATCGCCCGCAACCAGCGCCGCGGTGCTGCGGCCGAGCCGGTCCCGGACGTCCGCATAGATCGATTCGTGGATGAGGATCCGCTGCACGCTGATGCAGCTCTGGCCCGACTGGAAGAATGCGCCGAAGGTGATGCGGCGGACGGCGTCGTCGAGGTCCTTCCAATCGGGTTCAACGATGCAGGCGGCGTTGCCGCCGAGTTCGAGGACGACCTTCTTTTTGCCGGCGCGGGCCTTCATCGCCCAGCCGACCTCCGGGGATCCGGTGAAGCTGAGGAGCTTGAAGCGGGGGTCCGTGGTGAAGAGGTCGGCGCCGTCGCGGTGGCAGGGCAGGATGGAGAACGCGCCCGGCGGCAGCGCGGTCTCGGCCAGCACCTCGCCGATGAGCAGCGCGCCGATCGGCGTGCGGCTGGCGGGCTTGAGCACGAACGGACAGCCGGCGGCGATGGCGGGCGCGATCTTGTGGGCCGCGAGATTGAGCGGAAAGTTGAAGGGCGAGATGAAGGAGCAGGCCCCGACGGGCACGCGGCGGAAGGAACCGCGGTAGCCGCGTGTGCGCGGCGAGATTTCGAGGTTCATCACCTCGCCGCCGATCCGCACCGACTCCCGCGCGGCGATGCTGAACGTGTCGATCAGCCGCGTGACTTCGCCCCGGCTGTCGCGGATCGGCTTGCCCGCCTCGACGCAGAGCGCCCGGGCGAGCTCCTCGGCGCGGGCGGTGAAACGGGCGACGCAGTGGTCCAGCACCGACTTGCGCAGGTCCGGGCTCAGGCGGCGCATCGGCGCCTCGGCCGCCACCGCGGCCGCGATCGCGCGATCGATCAGCGCGGCATCCGCCACCGGCACACGGGTCACGGTGTCCCCCGTGAACTTGTCCGTCACCGCGAGGTCGCGGTTCGGCGACTCCGCCCGGTTGGCGACGTACAGCGGGAAGGAGTCGGGCAGGGCGAAGCTCATGGCGATCGGAGGCGGGCGTCGTCGTGAATTTTCAGATACAGCGCCCGCCGTCGACCTCGAGGCAGGATCCGGTGACGAAGGACGACGCCGGGTCGGCGAAGAAGAGCGCCGCGTTGGCGACGTCGGCGGGCTGGCAGAGACGGCCGAGCGGGATGGTGGCGAGGAAGCGGGCGCGGTTCTCCGGCGTGTCGGGAACGCCCATGAAGGTGGTGAGGAGCGGCGTCTCGGCGATGACGGGGTTGATGCAGTTGGCGCGGATCTTGTCGGGCGCGAGTTCCACGGCGAGCGACTTGGTGAGGAGGACGACGGCCCCCTTGGTGCCGTTGTACCAGGAGAGGCCCGGGCGCGGCCGGACGCCGGCGGTGGAGCCGATGTTGATGAAGGCGCCGCCTCCCTGACGGCGGAACACGGGGACGCCGTGGATGGCCGAGAGGTAGATGCTCTTGACGTTGACCTGGTAGAGACGGTCGAACTCGGCCTCGGGGACGGAGAGCATCGGCTGGTTGGCGTGGCTGATGCCGGCGTTGTTGACGATCACGTCGATGCGGCCGAAGCGCTTCAGCGTTTCGTCCACCAGCCGTGCGAAGTCGGCGGAGACGGTGACGTCCATCGGCACGGCGAGCGCCTCGCCGCCGGTCGAGCGCAGGGCGGCGGCGACGCGTTCCGCGGCGGCGGCATTGCGGTCGGCGATGACGACTTTCGCGCCCTCGCGGTGGAAGGTGTGGGCAATGGCCTCGCCGAAGCCCGAGCCGCCCCCGGTGACGATGGCGACGAGAGAGGGCAGTCGGCCGGAGGAGGGTGCGTCTGAACGCGGCGCGGACGCGGGTGGGGGCGGGGTCTGGGACATGACCCCATCCAACGCCCGCCCGGCCCCCGCTTCCAAGGAAATTCCCGTGGCCGGGTGATGCCGTTGGGCGCGAGGCCGCAACGCTGCGCTCGATCGGGTCGCATCGAGGCGATCTGGCGGCACCTTTAAGTGGCACTTCCCCGTCGAAACACCCTCCGGGTAGTCCTCGGTCTTTCGCCCCCGAAATGCGCTCGCCCTCTCACCTCGCTACTCCGCCTCCGACGGCAGGGTGTTGGCTTAGAGACTCACCCCGAGGGATTGAAGGGTCTTCTCGAGGCCCGCCTTGCTGGTCGGTCCGCTGCCCACGAAGCTCGCCGCCACGTTGCCCTCGCGGTCGATCACGTAGAAGGTCGGGATGCCACTTACCTTGTAGAACTTTCTGGCGATGCTGTTGGCATTGCCTGTTTCCCGATCGACCCCGCTGGGATCGAAGGCGAGCGGATAGGAGGTCTTCACCTGGGGGGCCTTGAGCCACTTGTCGAAGTTCTCACGCGTATCCCACACGCAGAGACCGAGGATGACGACACCTTGGTCACGGACCTGCTGGTGGAGTTGCTCCAAGCCGGGCATGGCCGCCTTGCAGGGTCCGCACCAAGGGGCCCAGAAGTCGATGACGACGATTTTGCCGCGCAGTTCCGAAAGCTGCATCGATCCGCCCTCGGCGCGGTCGGCGCTGAAGTCAGGGGCGGGGGTGCCGTTCGCAAGGAGGGGCTGGCGCGGGGCCGGGGGAGCGGGGGCGCGCACGACCTGGGCGGGTCGGTCCGTGGTCGCGAAGGTCAGGGACTGGCCTTCGAGCGTGGTCCTGGCCTCGTAAACGGTTTCGCCGACCTTGAATGGCTGGGAGGCGTCGAAACGCTCAAGGAAAGGATCGAAGGTGGCATCGCGGTTCACGTCGGCGAGCAACCACAGCGGCCGGGGCCGGTCGGGCGAGCGGGAGGGGGCCGCGTAAAGAGCATCGTTGTCGTTCTCGATCAGGGCGAGGCGCATGGGCTTCCCGTCCAGCGTGATCACGCCGGTCTGCGCGGTCGTGCGCCGATAGCTTAGCTGGTGCCCTTCGCCGGCGCGGAGCACCGTGAAGAGCAACATCACCCCGTGATCAATGGAAGCGGTCTCATTGTCGGCCGACCCGTAAGAGGCGCGAAGGACGCGGTTTGCCAGGCCCATGTAGAAGCCGCTCTCCGCCTTGCCGCGCTGGATCATCCGCTCCCAGCGGCCATCTCCGTCATCGGTCAGGTCTCCGTTGCGGTTGGCATCAACGTACAGGAAGCAGGACTCGGGGTTCACCACGGGACCCTGGTCGATCGCGACGATGTGGTCGGCCTTGGGACCATTTCCGAGGCGCAGGATACCGTAGCGCAGCGTACCCTTCGCCGCCGGAGCCTTGGTCAGACCGGGGGGAGGTTCGGGGGAGAGGGCGACGGGATCGTTGAAGAAAGGCAATTTTCCCCAGAGTTCGCCGCCGTCGGCGAGGATG